>OIEN01000025.1_pt1 | contig 122399 bp, 104 predicted proteins | sample 1581741 | NCBI WGS metagenome assembly OIEN01 (sample SAMN01760944, study PRJEB22395) | human gut metagenome | reverse complement strand
ACCCCTGCAAGAGTTATTAAAAAAATTGTAGAGGTAGAATGTTGGACCATACCTTGTACACGTGTATCCAAAGGCTCCATGGCCTTTGCCAAATTATCCATAATCAAGAATTTCTTTGATATTGAATCCATATTTATCTGTTTTTTATTATAAAGATAATGAAAAACATCGACACATGCAAACTAAACAACCTGATAATCAGATAAATACAAACATTAAAAACTAAATCCTGTTAAAGAAATTTTGATGCGTTTTCTCTGAAACTCTTCCACAAAAATACCTCGACACGTAGCTGATGAGACCTCAGCACGAACGTGACGAGACATCCGCACGAACGTGTCAAGACCTCGTCACGTTCGTGTCGAGGTAAATTTACAAAAATTTTTAAGGAATTACAAGGAAAAAGCAAACAAACAATTGACTTTTATCATTGGAAAAAATCACTTTCCAACAGACAGATTTTTACTTTATATAACCATAAAGATTATTATAAATCACAAATAATCACTACCTTTACACAAAACAAAAAAATGGAATCGATTTTCAAGAGACAAGACCTATTTCTTGACCAAATGTGCAAGGACTACACAGCCGGGAATATTCCTCATTCGGATATTTTCAAGCCTTACTTTGAATGGAAAAAAGGAGGAACACTCCTTACTGCTGCCATCCCAAAATCGCAAGCCATTGCCATTATGTGGCAGGCACGACAGTTATTGGAACATTTTTATGATATATATCCTGACGCCTATAAAGATATTCCTGCACATGTTAGTAACAATCCTTGGAAAGAATACGCCGGATATGGGAAAGACAAATATACCGTAAGCTATCTGGAAGCCATTGACAGTGAAATAACCGCTCTATTAACAGGAGGTCTTTTCCATGAATGAAAGAAATGTGATAGTACTGATTATGGAAGGCAGATATGAATTCTATGGTTCTCCCGCAGCTCTTTATTCCAAGCATACGGCTGATGAGCTCGGTATCACCCAAGGAGGATTGAACAATTATTTCTGTATGCAATCTAAAGGCATAAACAAGATATACCAAAACAATAAATGTAAAATTATCAAAGGAACAGTAATCACAAACCGAAATAAAAAATAATCACAAAACTATGGACACCCTTTCTCAAGACCAGCGGCACAAAAACATGGCTGCCATTCACTCGGCCAACACCAAGCCGGAAATGATAGTCAGGAAGTACCTGTTCGCCCACGGATTCAGGTATCGTCTGAACCATCCGCGTCTGCCGGGGCGTCCGGACATCGTGCTTCGAAAATACCGCACCTGCATCTTCGTCAACGGCTGTTTCTGGCACGGACATGAGGGGTGCAAATATTACGCTATTCCCAAAACCAACACGGAATTCTGGACACGGAAAATCACACGCAACATAGAACGCGACAAGCAGGTGCAGCAGAAACTGGCACAAATGGGCTGGCACTGCATGACGATATGGGAATGTGAGCTGAAACCTCAGAAACGGGAGCAGACGCTACTGGCTCTGGAATATACGCTCAACCATATTTACCTGAAAGACCACACCGTGAGCTACTCCATCGAGGAAGAAGAACCGCTCATGGCTGCGGAAGATACAGAAGAGACCTATCACACTACCCCCAAACCCAACAATCCCGTCAGTCATGAATAAAGACACACTTGAATTTGTCACCTACTGTATTGGAAGTCTTTCACGGATTCTTCATTTGCCACAACGTGAGGTGTATAACAAGCTGAAACAGTCGGGCATACTGTATGGATACATCGTTCCTTCATACGATGTGCTTCACACATTTGGCTCCCGCTACCTGATGGAAGATTTGATTGATTTCATGAAAGAGAAAGGAGTGCTTTCAGATGAAGAGATACAGAAACTCCATTTCTAGAAACAAAAAGTTTTAACTTCCTGACTGCCTCTTTATCTCCTCCACCACCCTCACATCCGCCGGAAGCCACGCCACACTCTCCAGTTCCTCCCGCTTCAGCCAAGCGGCGTTCTCATGCTCCTTCAGCACCAGGCTACCGGAAACCACCGAGCACAGGTAGCAATGCATGGTGAGGTGGAACGACGGATACTCGCAGTCCACCGTGGTGAGGAAGGCCTCCACCCGGATGTCCGTATCCAGTTCCTCGCGGATTTCCCGCACCAGGGCCTCTTCCCTGCTCTCGCCCGGCTCCATCTTCCCGCCGGGGAACTCCCAGTAATCCTTGAACTCGCCGTAGCCGCGCTGAGTGGCGAAGTACTTCCCGTCTCGGACGATGACCGCCGCCACCACCTCGATGCGCTTGCCCACCACATACGTCTCTCCTTCCTGCCGGATGCTCCAGAACGGGACGGACTGGACGTCGGTGAACTCTTTCATCCGCCAGGCTGATTCGAACCCGCTGGCCACGAAGTGCATGGGCACGAACAGGCCGACGCGGAACACGTCGAGGAACTGACGGGCCCCGCGGGTGTAGCCGTTGCCGATGCGCCCGTCTACGGGGAACATCACCACGTCGAAACGGTCGGTGAGCTTGCGGATGTCTTTCAGCTCGCCCAGATAACGTTTCTCTTCCTTCAGGGGGTCGATGTCCATGCCGAAATCGGGACTGTAGACCGTACCTCCGTGGTAGTCGTCGGTCAGGAAGCGGGCGTACCAGTTGTTCAGGTCGCCGGCATGGAAGATGCGCTTGCCGCCGGTTTCAATCACCCACGACACGCCGCTGTCGGTGCTTCCGGTGGCGGCCACACGCACCAGTTCGTCTTCCCACGTGGCCCCCTTGCCCAGCCAGGCGTCGGCTTCATCTTTCTGCGCGCGTCGGTGCTTCAGGATGTCTTTCGAAAGGATGTAGTGGAGGTTCGTCTTCACGGTCCGCCAGGAGAAAATGTCGCGGTTGAAATGGTCTTCGTGGAAATGGCTGGAGAAGACGTACATCGGCTTGGGCGACCGCAGCAGACGGGGCATCACGCCGGCAGGGTCCATCCAGTAATCGAACACGAGGATGCAGCGGTCGGTCTCGAAGGCAAAGCCGCTGTGGAAGATATAGGTGAGTTGCATAGGTTTCTTGAATAGTTTATGCAAAGATAGCGTTTTTGCCGGGAATTACTATCTTTGTACCCGACAAGCCATCCAATGAAGACTACAAGACAAAATACCCAACGCCTGCAGTGGGAAACCGACCCGCTCTACCGACTGATCAGGGCCATCAAGAACGTGATGGACCGGTATTTTCTGGACCCTCTCATCGGCCTGCTTTTCCCGACGGCAGGCGACATCTTCTCGTCTGTCATGATGCTGCCCTTTCTTGCCGTGTCCCTGTTCAGAATCAAGTCCATCCCTCTCACCCTGGCCATCGTCTACAACATGCTGACGGACATGCTGCTGGGCATCATCCCGCTCTGGATTGGCGACCTGCTGGACATTTTCAGCCGCTCATACACCAAGAACTTCCGGCTGATTGTGGGCTTCGTGGAGGGCGACCAGGAAATCATCCGGGAGGTGAACCGCAAGGCCGTGCTCACCGCCGTGGGCATCCTGCTGCTGTGCGTGCTCATCTACTGGCTTGCCAAGGCGGTGGTATATCTCAGCGCGGAACTGTGGGGATGGGTGCAGGGATTGTTTTAAGGACAAAGCGGAATCCCACATTTTTTTGTACCTTTGACCGTTGAAACGATTCACCTACAAGTCATGAACAAGAAAATACTGATTGTCGGAGCCAACGGGTTTACAGGGCGTCACCTGCTGTATGCTTTTGCAAAGCAACCCGACTGGCAGGTCACCGGTTGCTCACTGCATCCGGACATTTGTCCGCCGGCACACGGCTACCGTTTTCTGGAGACGGACATCACGAACGAAGCGGAACTAAAAAAACGGATGGAGGAAGTGCAGCCCGATGTGGTGGTCCACACGGCGGCGCTTTCGGCCACGGATTATGCCGAGACGCATCCTGCCGAAGCCGAGGCGGTGAACGTGAATGCCGTGGCCAGCCTGGCTACCCTGTGTGCGCAATACGGCAGCCGGCTCATCCACCTGTCCACCGATTTCGTGTTCGGAGGAGACACCTGCCAGCTGTACACCGAGGAGGATACGCCCTCTCCTGTCAATTACTACGGCCGCACGAAATGGGAAAGCGAGAAGGTGGTGGCCTCCATCTGCCGGAACTATGCCATTGCCCGCATCGTGGTGGTGTACGGGGCTCCTTATCCGGGACAGCACGGCAACATCGTCTCGCTGGTTATCCAGCGTCTGCGCAACCACCAGGAGATACGGGTGGCAGACGACCAGTGGCGCACGCCGACTTATGTGGGCGACGTGGTGCAGGGCATTGAGAAGCTCGTCGCACAGCCGGTCTGCGGCATCTATCACCTCTGCGGCGGAGAATGTATGACCGTGGCCGACATGGCCCTGCGCACAGCCGACACACTGGGTCTGGACCGTTCGCTCATTCTTCCGGTGCACACGGCCGCGATGCAGGAAAAGACTCCCCGTCCCCGGTTCAGCGGACTGAGCATCGAAAAGGCCCGACGGGACCTGGGCTATCGGCCGCACACCTTCGAAGAGGGCATCAGAAGGATGCAACTGGACGATTCCTCGCGGCGGAAATAAAACGGTTTCCGGAAAATCCGTATCTTTACGCCAAAATCATTTGCAAATGGGAAAAAAAGAATACATGCAGGCCAACAAGGACTGGCTGGCCGAAAAGGCAAAGGAAGAGGGAGTACAAGCCCTCCCCAAGGGAATCTACTACAAGGTACTGGCTTCGGGTGCGAACGACGGCAAGCATCCCACGCCGCGGAGCATCGTCACTGCGCACTACACGGGATGGACCATCAACGGGAAGAAGTTTGACAGCAGCCGCGGAGGGGCTCCTGCCGCTTTCCGCCTGAGCGACCTCATTGAGGGATGGATCATCGCGATGCAGCAGATGTGCGTGGGCGACAAATGGGAGATTTACCTCCCGGCAGAGATGGGCTACGGCAAGTTCTCACAGCCCGGCATTCCCGGAGGCTCCACCCTGATTTTTGAGATTGAATTGTTGGGAATAGCGTAAGGGCATCCTTTCTACAGCTTTTCCAGAAAGGCACTCGGCACATAAGCCGTCGCCATCGAAAACAAACCATCGACCACCACGGCCACCCGCTGCTGTCCACGGTAGCGGGCTACACGGCCTGTCACCCCCTCAAAGGCCCCGTGCACAACCCGTACCAGCTGGCCTTCCCGGAATTTACTCACGTCGTCGGGTACAAAGAGGATGTCTTCATTCTCGGAATCACAGATAATCTTGAGGCTTTCAATCTGGGCGTCGGGTATCACAAGAGGACTTGTCACCGTTCGTGTGCCTACATGGGAATGCCCGCAATAGAAACGGAGGAAAGAAAGGTCGGCGTTCTCTCCCAGCAGATGCCTTATCTCAGCCTCCAGCCCATAGACAAACAGGAGGTTGGGGATGCGCGATTCTTCCACGCTCCTCTTCTTCCCGTCCACCAGTTTCATCCGCTTGATTGTCGGATAAAAGGCTGTTCTTCCCTGGCAGACCATGTAGTCGTATGCCTTTTTCTCCCGCCCGTAAGTGGCACGAAGCGCATACCAGTGAGGCTGGGGCCGGAACCGTTTGAGGGTCTTCAGTCCGGACGTATCTCCCATCTGCTTTTCACCGGAAGATGCATTTACGGTCCCTACGTATTCATTCTTGTCATTCATTTTTCCCTTCGTCTAACGTTTTTCCGTCCCCCGGAAAGGGGTATCGGCTGTGACGAATTTATAAAAATGACACTGGATTTCCGGACGGGAAAATCCCGGTTTACGCCTGCGCGGTCGGTTAGGACGCTTATCTGGTCAAAAAAGACAGGCAGTCCGTCTGATTTTTCCGGAGGATAAAGTGGGCCGGGCGCTTTTCTCTCCGCCATGAAGCAGGAATGGTTTATGGCGGCAATTGGTTTTCCCAAGAATAAATCGTAAATTTGCCAGAGAATAAACGGAGGAAAGACAATGAAAGAAGAAGTGATTGAACTGGATTCAGTGGAAAAATACAACCGGCTCTTCGGACTGGAGACCCTGCACCCGATGGTCAGCGTGGTCGACTTGTCGAAGGCTACGCGGTGGCCGCAGGAGTTTAAAGTCAACTATGGGGTGTATGCCCTGTTCCTGAAAGAAATCTGTTGCGGAGACATCACCTACGGACGCCAACCCTACGACTACCAGGAGGGGACGATTGTCTGTTTCGCCCCGGGCCAGGTGGCCTCTTTCCGCATGAAGGAAGGCACACTGCCCCAATGCCACGGACTGCTGTTTCATCCGGATTTCATCCGAGGCACACAGTTGGGAAGGGACATCAAGCATTACTCCTTTTTCTCCTACGAAACCCGCGAGGCCCTGCACGTGTCGGAGGACGAGCGGCGCACGGTGATGGACTGCCTGCAAAAGATTGACACGGAACTGCGACGCCCCGCCGACAAGCACAGCCGCCGCCTGATTACGGCCAACATCGGACTGCTGCTGGACTACTGCATGCGCTTCTACGAACGGCAGTTCACCACGCGCGAGGCTTCCAACAAAGACATCATCGTACGCTTTGAACAGTTGCTCGATGAGTATTTCGACAGCCCGGCACCGCAGGAAGAGGGACTGCCTACGGTGAAATACTTTGCGGAGAAGGTTTTCCTCTCACCCAACTATTTCGGCGACATGATCAGCCGGCAGACGGGACGGACGGCCTCGGAATACATTCAGGGAAAGGTGATTGAAAGGGCGAAGGAAATGCTGCTTTCCACCACCAAGCCCATGAGCGAGATTGCCTACAGCCTGGGCTTCCAGTACCCGCAGCACATGAGCCGGATGTTCAAGCGGCTGGTGGGACACACCCCGAACGAATACCGGAGCCAGTGCGGATAAACTTATCCGTACAATATTTCTCTGATTGATTTATCACACCCCGGTCCCGGCCTCTGGCTGGGACTTGTTGTTTCCGCCCTGCCCGCTCTCGGCATACTTGGAAGGGGAAACGCCGAACATGTCCGTAAAATGCTTGCGGAAGGTAGGCAGGTCGTTGAAGCCTACGCGCTCGGCCACTTCCGTCACCGAGAGACTGGTTTCCATCAGCAGCAAGGCGGCCTTGGTCATACGGATGTGGCGAATCAGTTCCACGGCCGAAAGGTCGGTATGCTGCTTCAGCTTGCGGTAGAGGGTGGCAAGGCTCATGTGAAGTTCCCCAGACAGCACCTTGACATTGAAATCGGGATTGCTGACATTCGCCTCGATGCAAGCCCACACCTTCTGCATAAATTCGCTTTCCGTGCTTTCCGGTTTCTCCGTCGAAGCTGACGCGGCAGACGACGCATGCAGCAACGTACGGGTGTAAATCTGTTTCAGACGACGGCGCATGTCGAGCAGACAGGCTATCTTGGCCAGCAGCACTTCCGGATTGAACGGCTTGCGCAGGTAGTCGTCGGCTCCCCGCCGGGAGGCTTCCACGCTGTCTCTGTCCTCGGCCTTGGCGGTGAGCATCAAGACGGGGATGTGGGCCGTTTCCTTCCGCTTGCGCAGTTCGGCACAGCAGGTGAACCCGTCCATCACGGGCATCATCACATCCGACAGCACCAGGTCGGGCACCTGCTCCACGGCGGTCTTCAAACCTTCTTCTCCGTTTTCGGCTTCCAGCACCCGATACTGCTTCCGCAACAATTCACACAGGTAGTGACGCATGTCGGTATTGTCTTCAATTACAAGTACCGTCTGGCGGGCGGCAGACAACTTTTCCTCCTTCGCCTCTGCAACATGTTCCGATGTCGCAGGGAAAATCATTTCCGGCACAACAGAGGAGACTTCTGGAGCAACGACGGCCTCTGAACTTTCTTCCCATGTACAGTCGTCTTCACTGAAATGCGATTTTCCTTCGGGCAGGTACACACAGAACAGACTGCCCTTGCCCGGCTCGCTGTCCACGGTGACCCGTCCGTGATGCATCTCCACGATGTGTTTCACGATTTTCAGGCCAATACCCACATGCGTAGAAACAGCGGGTGCTTCCTTTCCCGTCACGAAGGGGTCGAAGATATGCTGCAGGAGAACACTATCAATGCCTTTTCCGGTATCGCTCACCGACAGACAGCAGAAATATTCCCCGTCTATTTCTTTCCGTTCCACCTTCAGACGGATTTTCCCTCCTTCCGGCGTGTATTTGAACGCATTCGATATCAGGTTCTGCACCACCGATGAAAGTTTCTCCCGGTCGGCCCATACTGGCACACAGTCCGGCGCCAGTTCCCAGGCGTAATCTATCTTCCGTTCGGCAGCCAGCGACTGGAACCCCTGCGCCACATCCACCAGCAAGGCTTCCACATCCACCTGCGACAGACGGAGCTTCACCATCCCGGCCTCTGCCTTCTGGATGTAAAGCAGGCGGTCGGTCAGGGTATGCAGCCCTTCGGCGTACTTGAACATCATGGACAGCTTGGCATAGAAAGGATGCGAAGTGGGTGTCTTGTGCAGGAGCTCACGCAAAGGAGCCAGTATCAGGGTAAGCGGGGTACGCAGCTCATGAGCCGCCATCGTGAAGAAATCTTCCCGCTCCTTGCGAAGCTCGATTTCCTTGTTGCGCTCCATGTTCACCGTAAACAGTTCGTGCTCCAGCCGCAGTTCATACTGCACGCGCTTTTCTTTCAGCCGAACCCGGTGGATATAGACCAACAATATTCCCATCAGTCCGAGAGTGGCCAGCAGACGGAACCACCAGGTCTCGCTCCAATGCGGGTCGACCACAATGTCCAGGCTGCTCACCTCTCCCTCGCTCTGGTCTTGAAAGACCGTCTTCACCTGAAACGTATATTCTCCCGCAGGCAGACGGTCGTAGGAGATTTTGTCTCCCTCGTCGGCCATAATCCATTCCTCCTGATACGGGTACAGGCGGTACAGGTATTTCTGAAGCTTGTGCAGGTAAAGCAGGTTGGAGAACGAAAGCGAGAAGTTCCGGTTGGCATGGTTCAGGTGTATCCCTTTCGTATAGAGCAAGGAGCGCGACAAGATCACCTGCCCGTTCACATGCTCGCCAATCTGCACCGACGTATGGTTGACTTCCAGGTCGGTGAACACCACCCTTCCCTTTTCGATGGGATAATGAAAGCGGAGCCGAGAGGGACGGAAATAAGTCAGCGTGCTATGGTTGCCCCAAAACAGGAAATCCTTTCCGAAGAACACAGAACGGTTGCTGCCCGAGATATAGAAATTGTAGAACGACTGCAAATGGCGGCTCAAGCGAGAGATTCCGGAATTGGAGCCCACCCACAAGGAATGGTCGCCGTCTTCGGCCAAAGCGGTCACGAAATTACTGCACAAGCCCTCCTCGGTGGTGTAACGACATACAATGCGGTCTGCTTCTGGTGAACATACGCCGAGTCCGTTGCCGGCATACCCCACCCACAATTTCCGGTCGCTTCCCCATAGGAGTGCCCGCACTTCCACGTCCGTTACCGGCATGCCTGCTTCTTTTTCATAACCAGTATGCGAGCGCATCACCCGGTTTCCTTCCATCGTGAGGCGCAACAGGCCGCGAGCTGTACCTAGCCACAACGTGTGGGCATCACTACGAGCCAATGCCCGTACATGCACACGATTGGAAATCTGGGAATTCTTCCATTCCACCTTCACCGAAGTTCCTTTACGGAGATTCACGCGGTAAAGTCCGCTGCTGGTACCCGCCCAGGCCTCATTTTCCGACAGAGGCAACAGGCTCCACACCTCTGGTGATTTTCCTTTTTCCGGAACAATTTCCACCACCTGCCAGCTGCCGTCCTCTCCATAACGGAGCACTTTTCCACCCTGAGAGCCGAACCAAAGTCCGCCACGGACGTCTGCGGCACTGCACAACACGGTACGTACCACCGCCACGCCCGGTTCCACCGAGCGGAAATCCACGGGCACAGCCGCATCAAAAGGCCGCGTGCTGCGCAGCAGTCCCTTGTGGAAAGTGGCCAGCCAGAGGTAGCCTTCCCTATCCATCTGGATACCGCACAGCTCGTTGGAATGTGCCTGTGCATATTGCTGATAGAAAAGCTGGCGCAGGTCAGAAAACAGCACGCCCCCTCCTTCCGTTCCAATCCACAGCAATCCTTCGGGGTCGTAATAGCCGGTCACCATGCGGGTCTCGATGTACTGGTTACCGCTGTTCCCGAAAGAATGAAAAGCCCGCATCTTCAATTCCCGCTCCGGGGTCAATGTAAGCAGCGTATAGCCGTTCCATGTCAAGGCCATGTAGCGGGAGTCCCCCAGGGGCAAAAGCTGGAACACATCGTTGTGCGAGAGCTGTTCGTTGCGGTTGGCCGGATTGTAGCGCCAGTGATGCATCACACGGGTGGTCAGGTCGTAAGCATACAGTCCGTCGCCGAGAGTCGTTATCCACAGAAAATTATCCCCCTGCAACGCCGAAGTAACCAGCACATCCCGCTGCATCGGGCGGACACAAAGCGTTTCCAGCCGCTTCTGCCCCCGGTCATAACGGTAAACCGTACCTTTCCGGCCTATACCATAAAGACTCTTCCCGTCTTCTCCCAGACAGAGCATCATAAGTTCCTGCTCCGATTCCACCTTGACCGTGGATTGCAAATGAACAAAGGCCGTATCTTCCCGGAAGGAAGCCGTAGACAAATCCATCTCCGAAAGTATGTTTCCGGCCACTCCCCAGCAATGTCCGTCGCTGGTCGCCACGAAACGGGTAAAGTCCACAATCCTGTTCCGCTCCACATCCCAGAGAGAGAGAAACCTTTCCCACTGCTTGTCGAACAGAAACAGTGTCCGCTCCGAACGGACCAGCAAATAATCTTTGTTCAGTGAGACTACTTTCCCCACCGTGCGATGAAGGGCCTCCGTGATGCGGAAAGTCTTGAAATCCTGCCCGTCGTAGCGGCTCAATCCGCTGCTGGTACCAAACCAGATAAAGCCTTCGGCATCCTTTTCAATGGAATGAATGTCATTGTCGGCTATTCCGTCGTTCATGTTCAGCACCTGAAAATCTTTTTCCAGCAACCTTTGGGCTCCAGACGGAAGCACGATTCCGACAAAAAAGAGGACTATAAGTGTGTAAATTTTCATTCTTTAGATTTAGCCTAGTAAACAAATGCAAAGAAAACAAAAATCCACTACAAAACATCCTCCACAAGGCAGAAAAAAAGGATTTTATCCCCTAAAAAGCACAAATAAGAAGAATACCCCCTATGAATGCAACGTTTACCCACCTTGACAAATCCTTTAAATTCATAGCTTCGCAAAAGGTGAAGACACCCAATTTGTTTAACCATCTAATTAATAACTTAATCTTAAAAAAGGAACCTTATGAAGACACAATTCATCACTCTGCTCATCGCAGTGCTGGCAGGTTTGCTACCGCTACACGCGCAACAGATGAGCATCTCCGGAATTGTCACAGACAAGAAGCTGAATGAACCCATCATCGGGGCGTCAGTAGTGATTAAAGGTACGACCAACGGCGGTATCACCGACCTGGACGGAAACTTCCAGCTCAACAACGTGGCTGCCGGAAGTACGCTGGTCGTATCGTACATCGGTTATCAGACATTGGAAATCCCGGTACAGAAAGGCAAGACCTCTTATCAGGTAGCCCTGTCGGAAGACACCCAGACACTCGACGAAGTTGTAGTGGTAGGTTTCGGTACACAGAAGAAAGTGAACCTGACCGGTGCCGTAGCTTCGGTGGACAACAAGAAACTGGAATCCCGTCCGGTCACCTCCGTAGGCCAGGCCCTGCAAGGTGTAGTTCCGGGTCTGAACGTCAGCATCCCGGATGCCGGCGGTAAGCTGGATGCCAATCCTTCTTTCAATATCCGTGGTACAGGTAACCTGGGAACAGGTTCCAGCGCTTCTCCCCTCGTGCTGATTGACGGTGTGGCAGGCGACCTGAACCAGTTGAACCCGCAAGACATCGACAACATCTCGGTATTGATGGATGCGGCTTCTGCTGCCATCTACGGTTCACGTGCTCCGTTCGGTGTCATCCTGGTTACTACCAAGAAAGGTAAGCAGGGTAAGACCAGCATTTCGTACTCCAACAACCTGCGCTGGTCTCGTCCGACCAACATCCCTGACATGCTGGATGCCTATACTTTTGCACAGTACTTCAACCGTGCCATCGACAACACGGGTTCCGGTGAAGCACACTTCTTCTCGGACATCACCATGGAACGTATCCAGCAGTACATGCGCGGGGAGATTACTACCACTGCCGACCCGTCTCTTTCACAGAACGGTAACTGCTTCGCCTTCAACCAGAACTCCAACGACAACCAGAACTGGCCTCGCAACTTCATCGACAAGACGGCTTTCGGACAAGAGCACAACGTAAGCCTGTCGGGAGGTAATGAAAAGATACAATATTATGTATCGGGTGCCTTCCTGAGCCAGGACGGACAGATGAACTACGCCAACGACAACAAAAAGCGTTACAATGCCAGTGCCCGCATCAGTGCGGAAATCACCAAATGGATGCGTCTGGAATTCAACAGCCGTTTCATCCGCGAAGACATCGGCATGCCGACCTTCCTGAAACTGTATGGCGACCGTTTCTTTGCAGAAACTACCAAGCTGCACCCCAACATGCCGCTTTACGACAACAACGGTCATTACACTCGTAACCCGAAACTGATGCAGCTGACCTCGGGCGGACGCTCCAATACACAGGACGACACTTACTTCACACAGGGTAGCCTGATTCTGACTCCGATGAAGGGACTGACCATTCACGGTGACCTGGCTCTGCGTACAGGCAGCTACGAACACCTTTACAATGTGGCCAGAGTGTATCTCTATGACAAAGAAAACAATCCGATTCCCGAACAATGGCTGGGTGGTGACGCCGACCTGGCAGCCGGAAAGACTTGGGCTTACAGCGAACAGCAGCGTGAAACGATGATTACCACTTCACTCTATGCCGACTACAGCCTCAATTTCCTGGAAAAGCACAACCTGAAAGTGATGCTCGGTATGAACAGCGAAAGCTACCGCTACAACAATGTATGGGCCAAACGTTCTGACGTGATGAACGACAACAATCCGGATGTCAATACTTCTACCGGTACACAGAGCAACGGCGCATACCGCGGTGAATGGTCATCATTAGGTTATTTTGGACGTTTGAACTACGACTTCGACGGACGTTACCTGTTTGAATTCAACATCCGCCGCGACGGTTCTTCCCGTTTCCGCGCAGACAGCCGCTGGGCTACCTTCCCTTCTGTTTCCGTAGGTTGGAACATCGCTCGCGAATCCTTCTGGGAACCGTTGAGCAAATGGGTCAACACCTTGAAACCCCGCTTCTCTTATGGTAGCCTTGGTAACCAGAACACCAACTCCTACTATCCTACTTATGCCATTCAGGCAGTCACAGTGGGCAGCCCGGATGCAGGCGGACGCTGGTTGCTGGATGCGGCCAACAAGTCGAACATTGCAAGCGCTCCAGGACTGGTAAGCTCCCTGCTGACTTGGGAACGTGTTTACAGCTACAACTACGGTGTGGACTTCGGCGCTTTCAACAACCGTTTGAGCGGTTACTTCAACTACTTTATCCGTGATACCAAAGACATGGTAGGACCGGCACAGGAAATCTCTCCGATTGTGGGTGCTTCGGCTCCGCAACGCAACAATACGTCTTTGCGCACCAAAGGTTGGGAACTCCAGCTGAACTGGCAGGACCGCATCGGTGAATTCAACTACAATGTAGCCTTCAACCTTTCTGATTCACGTACTAAAATTACGGAATACCCCAACGCCAGCAAGTCACTCTCCACTTATTACACCGGACAGTATCTGGGCGAAATCTGGGGATATGAATCAGTAGGCATGGCCAAGACAGACGAAGAAATGGCCGCACACTTGGAGAAGGTAGACCAGAACACCATTCCGGGTGTCAGCCTGGCTGCTTCAGGATGGAAGGCCGGTGACATGATGTATGCCGACCTGGACGGTGACGGAAAAATCACCAACGGCGAGAATACAGTAGACAACCCGGGCGACCGTAAGATTATTGGTAACTCGACTCCGCGTTTCCGCTTCGGTTTGAACATCGGTGCAGAATGGAAAGGCTTCGACCTGAGCATCTTCTTCCAGGGTGTGGCCAAACGTGACTATCTGTTGAGCGGTATGATTTTCTGGGGTGTAGACGGCGACGCATGGTCTTCTACCGGTTACAAGGAACACTGGGACTTCTTCCGTCCAGAAGGCGACCCGTTGGGAGCAAACACCAACGCCTACTATCCGCGTCCTCTTTGGAAATCTAACCAGAACCGCCAGAGCCAGTCGCAGTTCGTACAGAACGCTTCTTACATCCGTCTGAAGAACCTGCAAATCGGTTATACCCTGCCGAAAGCATGGGTTCACAAAATCGGACTGGAACGCGTCAGAGTATTCTTCTCAGGCGACAACTTGTGGACAGGTACTTCCATCAACAAGAACTTCGATCCGGAAGCATTGTATCAGAACGGTATGACTTATCCGTTGAGCCGTACCCTCTCTTGTGGCGTAAACGTAACTTTGTAAACTAACAAAAACAATCGATAATTATGAAACTGAAATATATATTCTTATTTTCAGCTACCTTGCTGATGGGAACCTCTTGCGCCGACTTTCTGGACAAAGAGCCTATCTCAGACAATGTAGACGGCAACTTCTTCACTGCCGAGAATCAGCTGGAACCTTATTGCAACAACATGTACGGTCTGCTGCCCGACCACGGGACAGGTACAGGAACCTTTGGATACTTCACCACGGACAATAACAGCGACGACATGACGACAATCGACCAGGTGGATAACTTCCTTCCTCAGCGCGTCCAGGTGCCGGCTACTGGCAGCTACGGCAGCTTCAGCACCATCCGTAACTGCAACCTCTTTCTGGCACGCACGGAAGAAAACCTGAAAAACGGGACGCTGAGCCCCGGCGCCAACGTGAACCATTACATCGGCGAGATGTACTTCTTCCGGGCTTACACCTACTTCAGCCTCCTGAAAGCATACGGAGACTTCCCTATCCTGACCGAAGTGCTGACCGACGGTGACTATGCTGCCAATGTGGAAGCCAACAAACGCAAGCCGCGCAACGAAGTGGCCCGCTTCATCCTGAGCGACCTGGATCAGGCCATCGACCTGATGTATCCCAAGTCAAACAGCTTCACTGCTCACCGTCTGAACCGCGAATGTGCCTTGCTGTTCAAGTCACGCGTGGCTTTGTACGAAGCTACCTGGGAAAAATACCATGCAGGTACGGCACGCGTTCCGGGTGGACCGGGATGGCCGGGTGATGCCGCTTCTTTCCATACCGATTTGAACAAGGAAATAGAATTCTTCCTGGACGAAGCTATCCAGTCGGCCAAAGAAGTGGGCGAAGGCTCCTCATTGACAACCGACTATGCCAGCCTCTACAACCAGACTGACCTGTCCGGACAGCGTGGCGAAGTGTTGTTGTGGCGTATGTATAGCGAAGATGCCAAGGTGCAGAACCAGGTGATGGGAGCTACCCACGGCTACGGTGCCATCGAAGTGGGCGACAAGACCTATATTTTCTCACACGGCGACAACACAGGTTTCACCCGCTCACTGGTAGACAGCTATCTGATGACCAACGGTCTGCCTATTTATGCAAGTGAGGGCGCTTATCAGGGCGACAAGAATCTGAAAAGCACCATGGAAAACCGCGACTTGCGTCTGGTGACTTCCGTGGCAAAACCCGGCGACAAAATCATGACCCTCAATGGGAAAGACATCATGTACCAGTACCCCGGACTGATTGCAGCCAGTGGCATCCGCGTGACCAGCACCGGCTACATTCCTCGCAAAGGATGGGCCGACAACAACGTGACTTACAACAGTGCCTATCCGCTGGCATTGCCTATCTTCCGTGCGGCAGAAGCTTACCTGAATTACATCGAAGCTTACTACCTGCGCTACAATACACTGGAAGATGCTACCCTCAAAAAATACTGGACAGCACTGCGTACCCGTGCAGGCGTCGATCCTGATTTCCAGAAGACCATCAACGCTACCGACCTGAGCAAGGAAATCGACCTGGCCCGCTATTCCGGAAAAGAACTGGTGGACGCAACACTTTACAACATCCGTCGCGAACGCCGCAGCGAACTCATTGCGGAAGGTATGCGTAAGGACGACCTGTATCGCTGGCGTTCACTCGACATGATGCAGAACTACTGGGTAGAAGGAATGAATTACTGGGATGAATTCCACACCGACTTCGAAGCTGCCTGCACTGCCTGCAAGCTGAACTATACGGCTCCTAACGATGCTTCCGTCAGCAAGTACCTGCGCCCGCAGGCAATGAACGAATTGGTCAAGAAGTACAACGGCTACTGCTTTGAAGAAGCCAACTACCTCTCTCCGCTGTCATACGATGTATTCCGTATGTCTACTCCCGAAGAAGGTGGCGATGTTTCTACTTCCGTAGTTTACCAGAATCCGGGATGGCCTGTAAAAGCAGGTAGCTATGCCAACCAGTAATGATAGAATTCTTTTAAATCTATTATAGAAATTGGTGTGCCAAGGATGAGGTGTTTTTCCTATCTTTGGCACACTTTTTCGTTTGAACGACATTCATTTGCCACCCTCCGGGGATATTTATTGATTATGAAACTGACACACCTACTCTACACTTCCGCCGCACTGGCCGCACTTCCGCTGGCTGCGTTCGCGCAGGGTAACCCCTCGCGGCCCAACCTGGTCTTCATCATGGCCGACCAGTTCCGGGGCGATGCGCTGGGCTGCCTGCAACAGGAGCCAGTGCAGACTCCTCATCTGGACCAGCTGGCGAGCGAAGGCATCCTCTTCACGGAGGCCGTGAGCAGCTATCCGGTATCCTCGCCCGCCCGGGCCATGCTCATGACGGGCATGTATCCCATGGCCAACGGGGTGACGGGCAACTGCAATTCGCTGAACACGCCCTACGGGGTGGAGCTTTCTACCGAAGCGGTCTGCTGGAGCGACGTGCTGAAGCAGGCGGGATATGCCACAGCCTACATCGGCAAATGGCACCTCGACGCGCCGCATCCTCCCTACGTGGACACCTCCAACAACCGGGGGGCAGTGGCCTGGAACGAATGGTGCCCGCCCGAACGCCGCCACGGTTTCGACCGGTGGATGGCCTACGGCACCTATGACAACCACCTGCATCCGATGTACTGGGATACCTTGGCGGGCAGAGACGAGTTCCACTACGTGGACCAGTGGGGGCCGGCCTACGAAGCCGACCGCGCCATCGAGTTCATCCGCACGGAAAGCGTGCAGTCCAACCGCCCCTTTGCCCTGGTGGTTTCCATGAATCCCCCGCACACGGGCTACGAGCTGGTACCCGATGCCTACAAACGGCTGTACGACTCGCTCGACGTGGAAGCACTGGCCCGGCAGAAACCGTATATTCCAGAGAAAGGAACTCCCGAAGGCGACTATTTCCGGGCGAATATCCGCAACTACTACGCCTGCATCACCGGAGTGGATGAACAGGTGGGACGCATCGTACAGGCCCTGAAAGACTGCGGACTGTTTGAGAATACCCTCCTCGTCTTCACGTCCGACCACGGCGTCTGCATGGGCGGACACGGAGTGGAAGGCAAGAACGTGTTCTATGAGGAAGCGATGCGCATCCCGATGATATGCTGCTGGAAAGGCAGACTCCATCCGCAACGGAGCGACCTGCCCGTGGCCTTTGCCGACCTGTATCCTACCCTGCTCTCGCTGATGGGAAGGAAGGCGGAGATTCCGTCCACCGTGCAGACGCACGACTGGAGCCGGTATTTCCTGCAGGAACAGATTCAGACACCCGAAGACGCTTTCCAGCCTTATTACTACTGCGAACCCTCCGACCCCACTTCCGGACGACGCGGCATCCGTACCGCCCGCTACACCTACGTGGTGGATGTGCAGAAAGGGAAAGTGACGCAGACCTGGCTGTACGACCGGACCACCGACCCCGGCCAGCTGCACAACGTGGCGGAAAGCCAGCCGGCCCGCTGCGATTCGTTGCGCCAGACCCTCATCCAATGGCTCGGAAAGACCCATGACCCGTTTGTAAAATACTTGACACATTGAATATGAAAAAAACACTCTTTACCCTACTGATGCTGCTCGCCACCTGCGGTGCAGCCGTTCATGCCCGAAACACCGAACCCGAAGGACCGAAACCAGCTCCCCGCCAGATGAAATGGCACGAGGCCGAACTGGGCGTGGTATTCCACTACGACCTGCACGTGTTCGACGGACAGGTGTACGGACAAGGCAACAACCGTATCAACCCGATTGAAGACTACAACATCTTCCATCCCGACCACCTCGACACCGACCAGTGGATTCAGTCGGCCAAGGCGGCCGGCGCCAAGTTTGCCATCCTGACCGCCACCCACGAGACGGGCTTCGGACTGTGGCAGAGCGACGTGAACCCCTACTGCCTGAAGGCCGTGAAATGGCGCGACGGAAAAGGCGACATCGTGCGCGACTTCGTGAACTCCTGCCGCAAGTACGGTCTGCAGCCGGGCATCTACATCGGCATCCGCTGGAACTCCCTGCTGGGCATCCACAACTTCAAGGCGGAGGGCGAAGGCGAGTTTGCCCGCAACCGTCAGGCATGGTACAAGCGACTGTGCGAAAAGATGGTGAAAGAACTCTGCACCCGCTACGGCGACCTCTTCATGATTTGGTTCGACGGGGGTGCCGACGACCCGAAAGGCTTGGGCCCCGACGTGGAACCCATCGTGAACGAATACCAGCCCGACTGCCTGTTCTATCATAACGTGAACCGGGCCGACCTGCGCTGGGGTGGTTCGGAAAGCGGTACCGTAGGCTATCCCTGCTGGTCGAGCTTCCCCTACCCGTACAGCCACAGCAACGCCACCGACGGCGTGGCCGACCACAACAAACTGCTGGCCCACGGCGACCCCGACGGCAAGTACTGGGTGCCAGCCATGGCCGACACGCCCCTGCGCGGCTACAACGGACGCCACGAATGGTTCTGGGAACCGGGCGATGACGACAAGGCAGTCTATCCGCTGGAAAACCTGATGGAGATGTACGAGAAATCGGTGGGCCGCAACGCCACGCTGATGGTGGGACTCACTCCCAACCCCGACGGTCTGATTCCGGAGGGCGACGTACGCCGTCTGAAGGAATGGGGCGCGGAAATCAACCGCCGTTTCGGCCAGCCGCTGGCAGCCACTTCGGCCACTGGAAAGAAGCGGTTGTCGCTCTCGCTCGACAAGGCGCAACCCGTGAACTACTACCAGATTCAGGAAGACCTGAACGGCGGCGAACGCATCCGGGCCTACCGGGTGGAAGTAAAGGTGAACGGCAAGTGGACCACCGTGGCCAAAGGCTCTTCCGTGGGACACAAGCGCATCGAATCCTTCCCTGCCGTCGAAGCCCAGTCCTTCCGACTGGTGGTGGAGGAATGTACCGCAGAACCTCTCATCCGAAACTTTAGTGTGTATCACGTAACTGATTAATCTAAAAAAACATATTATGAACAAAAATCTACTCGCACTCCTGGGACTGGCTCCCATTCTTTCCCCGCTGAATGCCATGGCCAACGACCGTCCCGACCCGCGCCCGAACATCATCTTCTTCCTAGTGGACGACATGGGATGGCAGGACACTTCCCTGCCTTTCTGGACACAGAAGACCATGTACAACGAGCGTTACGAAACTCCCAACATGGAACGTCTGGCCCGCCAGGGAATGATGTTCACCCAGGCCTACGCCTCCAGCATCAGCTCGCCCACACGCTGCAGCCTGATGACCGGAGCCAACGCCGCCCGTCACCGGGTGACCAACTGGACCTTGCAGAAGGACAAGACCACTGACGCCCAAAGTGACGTGCTGCAACTGCCCGACTGGAACTACAACGGCATCGCGCAGGTGGAGGGCACGAACCACACCTTCGTAGCCAAGTCGTTCGTGCAGTTCCTCAAAGACAGCGGCTACCACACCATCCACTGCGGAAAGGCGCACTGGGGAGCCATCGACACCCCGGGAGAGAATCCCTGCCACTTCGGCTTCGAGACGAACATCGCCGGACATGCGGCGGGGGGACTGGCCACATACCTGAGCGAACTGAGCTACGGACACGACGACAAGGGAAACCCCACCTCGCTCATGTCGGTGCCGGGACTGGAGCACTACTGGAAGACGGGCACGTTCATTACCGAGGCCTTGACGCAGGAAGCCCTGAAGGCCCTCGACAAGGCCAAGGCTTACAACCAGCCGTTCTACCTCTATATGTCGCACTATGCCATCCACATCCCAATTGACAAGGACGTGCGCTTCTTCGACAAGTACAAGAAGAAAGGCATGTCGGACAAGGAGGCGGCTTATGCGTCCCTCATCGAAGGCATGGATAAGAGCCTGGGCGACATCATGGACTGGCTGGAGAAGAACGGTGAGGCGGATAACACCATCATCCTGTTCTGCGGCGACAACGGCGGATACGCTACCGGCAAGGAATGGAGAGACGAACCGCTCTACACGCAGAATACGCCCCTCACCTGCGGAAAAGGCTCGGCCTACGAGGGCGGTATCCGCGAACCGATGATTGTGAGCTGGCCGGGCGTGACGAAACCCAATACCCGCTGCGACAAGTACGTCATCATCGAGGACTACTATCCTACCATCCTCGAGATGGCCGGCATCACCGACTGGAAGGTGCCGCAGACCGTGGACGGCGTGAGCTTCGTGCCCCTGCTCAAGCAGACCGGCGACCCGTCGGAAGGCAGAAGCCTCTACTGGAACTGTCCGAACCTGTGGGGCGAACAAGGCCCGGGCATCGGCGCCACCTGCACCGTGCGTCAGGGAAAATGGAAACTGATTTATTTCTACGAAACGGGAAAGAAGGAACTCTATGACATCCCGGCCGACATCAGCGAACAGCACAACCTGGCTCAGCAGCATCCGGAGGTAGTGAAAGCCCTCTCGGCCAACCTCGGGGAGTTCCTCCGCAGTTCGGGTGCCCAGCGTCCGTCGTTCAAAAAGACGGGAAAGCCCTGCCCTTGGCCGGACGAAATTGAATAACCTCCCGACGCATAAGTTTCCTCCAAACAAAAATGACGTGTGGCAATCCTTTTCCGATAGCCACACGTCATTTTCGTCTGTCAGTCCTTCAGTCCCTTGAGGCGGACCTTTATCCGGCTGTATAGAAACAGCGGGAATTTCTTCCAGAACATCCTCGGCCAATAGTGCCTCCGCCGGACGATGCTCCACACCAACTGCAGCCGGTCTTTCGTTCCCCGGCCGGTTGTCTTCTTGAAATTTACGGCACCAAAATCGCCGTGTGCTGTCAGTTCTGCCGACATCCTCCGGACATACTTTTCTCTGGCTCCCTTCCGCCACCGGTCGATTCCGTCGAACGAAAGCCCCAGTTCCCGGTGTGCCACTTCGGTGAAGTCGGCCACGAAATGAGCCAGTCCCATCTTCCGAAGCTCGCGACACACCCTGTCCGTGTCGATATATGCATGGTAGTGATTCAAATAGGCTGCCCAGTCGCACAAATAACGGTAGCCGATTCCTCCAATCAGAAAATGCCGGGCGGCATGCGACAACAGCAGCAGACTTCCCATTTGAGCATCCGGTACCCTGAGCGTGACCCCGTCCAGCGTTTCGACCATCGCCATGCATTCCATCCCCACCCGGTTGGAGGTAACCACCATGCGCGGATGCAACTCGATATGTACCCCCTGATAGTCGAAACTGTCATGGTGCGTCTTGTGGTCAATCGGACATCCCCATCTTCTCACCAATTCCAAAGCCTTGTCAAAACCTTCGGGAATAAAGAGGTCGATGTCACCTGCCTGCCGTGACAGGGGCTTTGCATAACAGCATCCCACCGACAAGCCTTTCATCAGAATGGGCTGAATGCCCTCGCGGACAAACAGCGCATCAATCTCCCTCCATACTTCCAGCATTTTCCGGCTTCTGGCTTCTACATAGAGGTTCTGCCCTATCCATTTCCACAGCACGGCCTGCGGGGGTCTGTCCGCCTCCGGCAGACGGAACACAGCCTGTATGCAGACCCCGATGACGGTCTGTTTGCCGACCATTCTGAAAATCTGCTGCCAGTCTGCTTCACCCAGCCCTTCCAAACAGCGGAAGTCCGGCTCGTGTCCCCACAAACCAGACCGCAGCAATTCCAGAAAAGCCTCCTTGATGCTTTCCTCCATATCCAGTTCCTCTTCCTATTTATTTCTCTTCCTTGTAGCCATACTGGTAATACCCGTAATAACCGTAACTGTCCCGCTGTCGGCTCACTCCATTGAGCACCAGTGCCATGTTCTTCAACTTGTGTTCGGTGTGCAGCAACTCTATTTCGGGCAGTTGCCTCCGGTCCATACCTCCCGCCCTGATGACATAAAGAGTCAGGTCGGCCACACGGTTGACAATCAGAGCATCGGCCACCATGTGAGACGGCACATTGTCCAGAATCACGTAGTCAAACCTCTCCTTGAGGTGACGTATCAGGACGTTCAGCCGCGCATTCAGCAACAGTTCCGACGGATTCGGCGGTACGGGTCCCTTGCATACCAGACTCAGGTTCTCGTGGCAGCCCGAAGGCATCAGCAAGTCGTCCACCCGGTCTACCGTCCCGGCCAGGAAGTTCGTGACTCCCACCTGCTGAGAGCCTCCCATGTGCTTGCTCAACGTCCCCTTCCGGATATCCAGGTCCACCAGCACCACCTTGTATCCGGCCAGTGCCAGCGTCATGGCAAGGTTGGAAGAGACAAACGTTTTTCCGTCGCCCACATGAAACGAGGTAACCATCAGCGTCTGCAGCTTTCCATCCGCCGCCCCGCTCATAAATGCCATGTTCGTACGCAAGATGCGAAACGCTTCCGATACGGCATCCTTGCCCTCTTCCGTGACCACCACCGACCGGTTTCCTTCGCCTTTCTCTCTCTCACGCCGTGGAATCTCGCCCAGGAAAGGAATGGAAAGGACATCGGTCAGGTCTTTCTTGCCCCTCACCTTCGTATCGGAGGTGCGAAGCACAAACAGCACACAGGCAGGCAGCAAGAGGCCGAGCATAAAACCGGCCAGCATGATGAGGTGTGTCTTCGGCGATACAGGGACGCTGCTTCCCATGGCCGGATCGATGATGCGCGCATTGCTCTCCGTAATGGATTTGGTCAGCGCATTTTCCTCCCGTTTGTTGAGCAGATAGATATACAGCGACTCCTTGATTTTCTGCTGGCGTTCCACCGACAGCACATACTTCTGCTGGCTGGGCACGGCAGCAATGCGCTTCATCGCCCGTTCCTCTTCGCCGCGGATGTTCTGGATTTTCATGTCCAGGCCCGCAATCAGATTGTCTACCGTACGCACAATTGTCTGCTTCATGGAAGCCAGTGAATTATTCATATCCATCACCACCGGATTCTTGTTGCTGCTGTTTCCAATCAGCTTGTCCCGTTGCAACATCAGTTCATTGTACTCCATAATCTGCCGCTCGATGGTACCGTCCGAGATGCCGGTGTTCGAAGGAATCAACTCGCCCGACTTGGCCGGGTCGGCCAGGTAGTCGCGGATGTACAGGGCCAGCGTACGCTGGTTCTCCAACGTCACCCCTTCCTGCTGGTAGCGGTTGGACCGTTCCATGAAACTGCCGGTCTGCGTGGAAATATCGGCCAGGTTATGCTGGCTCTTGTAATCGGCAATCTGCGATTCCACCCCGCCCAGCTCCTGTTCGATGACAATCAGCCGCTCGTTGATGAAATTGGCCGTATTCACCGCAATCCGGTTCTTGTCGTCGATGGCATCCTGGTTGTACACATCTATCAGTGTGTTGAGAATGTCTTCCGCCCTTCGCGGCGACACGTCGGAAATGCTCAGATGGATGATGCTGGAAGTCTTGCTGGCCACCATCGACTGCAGGGCCGCATTGTAGGCCATCCCCACCTTCTCCAGGTTCATCTTGTTCACAGTGACAGGCACCTGATAATAGTCCTGCGTATAATAGAGAGTGGGCGTCACCACCAGTTTTCCTACGGGAGTTGCGACCGTATCGTTCAAATGAACCTTCATCTGTTCCACTGGTTTCACTCCTTCCATTTCCGGGAAGTCCGACAGCAGCACCTCCTTGTCGTTCAGCGGTGTCACCTTGAAAGAAAAGGAAGACGTCTCCAGCGCCTCCGGGAACGTCAGCGTCACCGGGCTGGTGGTATACAGGTCCCAGTCACGGAACTTGCCTTTGACCGAATAAAAAATGTCCAGCTTCAGTTTCCGGGCGACCTCTATCATCAGACGCTTCGACTTGAAAATCAGTACCTCATTGTCCACCGTACTCTGGATGTTCAACAAATCCATTTCAGAAAAGGCAGAAGCGGCATTGGGCAGTTGCGCCCCCCGGGTCTCGTCCTTAATCAGCACGGAAGCCGAGCGACTGTAAATATCCGGCGAGCGCTTGATATACCAAAAAGACGCCCCCATACATACCACGAGCGACAGAACAAACCACTTCCAGTTTGCCAGCGCAATATGCAACCAATCACCGACATGCAGTGTATGGTCCGACTGAGTATTCTTTCTGTTCGTCATTTCGCAACCAATATTAAGGTGACAATTGAAGTTAAAACCGAAATCACGGAGGTCCATACCCCCACCGTGTTGTTCTGGTTGATGCGACTCTGTGCCGCTTTCGTCCGGTTGGGCTCCACGTACACAATGTCGTTCTGCTGCAAGTAATAATAAGGCGACTGGAAAATATCGGAAGAACGCAGGTCATGGTACACGATGGTACGTTCGCCGTCCACTTCCCGAATGACCGCCACACGGTCCCGGCGACCGAAGATGGTCAGGTCGCCCGCCTTGCTGATGGCCTCCAGCAAAGTAATCCTGTCACTGGTGATGTCGAAGCTTCCCGGACGGTTGACTTCACCGATGACCGAGATCTTGAAATTCAGGAACTGTACGGTCACCACCGGGTCCTTGATGTAATCTTCCTCCACCAGCCGCTGCTTGATGTACTTCGTCAGCTCCTTCCGGGTCATTCCCGCCACATGCAGCCGTCCGAAGATAGGGAAATCAATGCAACCGTCCGAGTCGACCAGATAGCCGAGGATACGCTGGTTGTAGCTGCTCTGATAGCCCACCTGATAGCTTACCAGCGGCATATTGAACGGCAAAGCCAGTTCCGGGTTCTTGCTGTTGATCATGATGGCCAGCATGTCGTCCTTGTGGATTTTCACTTCGTAGGCCTCATCAATCTGCTGTTTCACCATGGGCTTCACATCCTGCAAATACAGCACCTTACGGGAGGAGGTACAAGCCACACACATACATACAATGACTGCCAGGTATCCCAGGAGCCGTAATCTTATCAATCGTTTTCTCATAGAATCTTGAATATAGTATTAAAAATCAGTTTGATATCCCCCCAGAACGAGCGGTTTCTCACGTACTCCAGGTTTATCTTCAGCTTGTCCTGCATGACCACCTCCCGGTAGAACGCTTCGGGGTCGTCTGCACCGGCCAGCAGTTCATTCTCGTGGCAATACAGAATGGAAGCCTTGTCTGTAATGCCGGGACGCACATCCAATACATGCATCTGTTCAGGAGTGTACAAGTCCACATATTTCCTTACTTCCGGACGGGGTCCCACCAGGCTCATATCTCCCAGGAACACATTAATCAGCTGCGGCAGCTCATCCAGCTTGTACTTCCTGATATAATATCCGGAGCGCGTCACCCGAGGGTCTCTTCCTCCCACGGTAATCAGTCCGGCCTTGTCTGCCCCCACACGCATGGAGCGGAATTTATACAACTTGAAATCCTTGTTGTGTTTTCCCACACGCACCTGCCTGTAGAAGACCGGCCCCCTGGAATCCAGTTTCACCCAACCGGCCAGCCACAGAAAAACCGGACTCAGCAACAGCAGCCCGCAACCGCTGGCCACCACATCGAACACACGTTTCAACACCTTTCTAGCAATTATTCAGTCAGAAGTTCCCGTAAATTCGCTACCACGAAATCCACCTCCTCATCCGACAGCCGGGTATGCAAGGGCAAGGTGATTTCATTGTGATACTGAGCATAGGCATTCGGAAAATCCTTGATGTCAAACCCCATCGACTTATAGGCCGTCATCATGGGCAGGGGTTTATAGTGCACGTTGCAGGCGATTCCCCTTTCTGCCATGCGCACAATCAGTTCGTTGCGTTCCTCCAGCGACTTGTCTTTCAGCCTCAACAGGAACAAGTGTCCGCTCGATGCATGATCCTCTCCATAATGACACAGAGTCTGCACATTCAGCCCTTCAAGTGCCTGCTGATACCTTTCAATAATCTGCTTGCGTCTGTCCAGCATGCCCCTGTAACGCTTGAGCTGCGCCAGTCCGATGGCCGCCATGATGTCTGTCATGTTGCACTTGTAAGCCGGCGAAAGGATGTCGTACTCCCAGGCCCCCAGCCTGGTCTTGGCCAGGGCATCCTTGCTTTGCCCGTGCAAGGACAGCCACTGAAACTGCGTGTACAGCTCGTCATTGTCTATCCCCGGCAGGTCTTTCCAGGTGAGTGCTCCCCCTTCGGCCGTGGTCAGGTTCTTCACAGCATGAAAAGAGAAAGAAGTAAAATCGGCCACCTCGCCACACCTCTTTCCGTGCCATCGGGCCCCGAAAGCATGTGCCGCATCTGCCATCACCGTGACCCTGCCTATGGCCTCCTGCAATTTGCCTGCCGGACGGAAAAGAGACCGCTTGCGTTCCACTGCGGCAAACACACGGTCATAATCACACATCACTCCCCCCAGGTCGACCGGTATGACGACCTTCGTGGCCGGTGTAATGGCCTCTTCCAGCCGGTCGTAATCCATCTCGAACGAGTCGGGGGCCGTATCAACCATCACCACTTTTGCGCCCACATGGCATACCACACTCGCCGTAGCCGTATACGTATAGGCCGGTACAATCACTTCGTCGCCCGGTCCGACTCCCAGCACCCTCAAGATTAATTCCATGCACGCAGTTGCCGAATTCAGGCAGACCGCCCGGGAAGTACGGCAAAACGTGGCAATCTCGTGTTCAAACTCCTTGGTTCTCGGTCCGGTCGTAATCCATCCGGAACGCAGTGCCCCGGCCACCATCTCCACTTCACTTTCGCTGATATCCGGTGGAGAAAACGGAATGTTTTTCTTCGTATTCATCTGTCTTTATTTCTTTACATTGTATTTCTTGACATAAAAAAGTTTCTTGTATGAATTCCCTATGATGTTCACGCACATCCAGAAAACGGCTACCACCGGATTCTGTCGTTCCGCTTCATGAAACAGGGTGTAATGCCATTTTATCTTCGTACGAATATCCGGAGGAGTAATCGACCTCTGCCGCCGGCGATACATGCCGAGGCACTCGTCCAGCAGATAACACCTGGACTTCCGGATAATTTTCAGCCACATCGCCGTATCGTTGTTTTTCTTCACGTCGAGAATCTGAACGAGTCCGATTTTTTCAGCCTCATACATCACCGACAGGCATCCCGGCCAGCAGCAGGCAAACATGTCCAACTTCGACACCACCTTTTTCCCGCCCACCAGGACCCCGGTTTCTTCGGAGCGCTCGTTGATTTCCACATATTTATGGTAGGTAAACGCATACTGGTTGTCCACCATGAAACGGAGTTGCCTTTCCAGCTTCTGCGGCATCCACAAATCGTCACTGTCTAAGAATGCGACCCATCTCCCGCCAGCCACTCTCAACGCATGGTTGCGTGTGACCGCCGCCCCGCTGTTCTGTCTGTTACAGAAATATTTTATTCTGGAATCCGCCTCCACAAAAGGACGGACCACCGCCTCCGTACCATCGGTCGAGCAGTCATCGTAAATAATCAGTTCCCAGTGTACATACGTCTGGGCCAACACCGACCGAACCGTCTCTTCAATATACTCCGCACAATTCCAGGTCGGAGTAATGATGGAGACCAACCCCCAATCATTCATAAGCCAACACAGATTGAAAATTACCTTTCAACTATTTTCTTTACAGCCGCGAGAACTCGGGTCACGAAAAAGAGCGCATGATACCGACGTGCATGCGCAATGTATATTCTGGTATAAGCATAAATCATCTTACAGGAATTGGCGAGCACCTCTTTTCGCTTCTTTTTCCTCGTCACCGCAGAGCCCTCCCTGATTCGTCGATAATAAATGGCACGCGCTTCCGTAAACTCGAACGTCTTCATCCCGTCTGATATCAGAAACATAAAAATGCTATCCTCTCCGTTCTTGAAGTCCAAATAAAATCTACGGTCTGCAATCACCTTTCTGGGAATCAGCTTCGCACATGGAACCGACAAATAACTTCTTACCGGAAGTATCTGGTATGGATGTCCCTGCCGGCCCAGACGGTTGTATGTATCCGTGATATAGTAGGAAATGTATTTCCGCGTATCCGCATCCTCCTCGAACGCCAAGAAATTGGACAAAGGGATGTGTCCCGTAGAAGCGATGGCATATAAATCTGCCAGATACGAGTCCGACACAAAATCGTCGTCATCGATAAATGCAATATATTCCCCTCTGGAACGGCCGATTCCGATATTCCGTGCATTCGACACGCCAGCCTGATCGGTTTGAATCAAATTCACATTCACACCCCGCATGCCGGTACAGATGTAATTCAAGAGTTCACTTTTATAAGGCTCGCAGCATCCATTAAGCACAATGATTACCTCAAATTCCGCTTTTTCAAATGTTTGCCCGGCCAGGCTGGAAAGGCATTCATAAATCCAGTCCTGAGGTTTATACGACGGGATAATGACGCTTATTTTCATCTTTATACAAATAACGTATTATAATCAAAATTCCTGATGGGCAGCCTGTCCAGGTCGAATGTCGTGGACAGTGCCCTGTTGATTCCTTCCCGAAGCGAAAGGACATTCCCTTTTTCAACGATATATCCATTGACACCCGACTCTATCACCCGAGAAAAATCGACACAATTGGAGGCTACAACCGGAGTCTTAAGATACAAAGCCTCCAGTACGACATTGGGAAACCCTTCTTTTCGGGAAGACATCACAAACAAATCCGCATTTTTCAGATAAGGATACGGATTCGATTTATATCCCAAAAGACAGATATAATTCTCCATGTGGTTCTTGTCGATAAGGTCCTGCAGGTATTTCTTATATCCTGCTTCGTACCGTTCCTCCCCCAAAATATAGAGACGGATGGTTTTGTCTTTTTCTATGAGGGGAGTCATCGCCTGAATCAAAAGGTCGAAACCTTTCACAGAATACAGTGCACCTGCCGCTACCACCTTATATTGTCCTTCCGTGAATTCAGCCGGCCGGTCATAAGCCGATTCCGTGTCCAGGAAACGGGTGTTGATGATGTTCCGGATTGTAATCACTTTCCCAGCCGGCACGTGATACGATTTTAGGATGTCCTCTTTCATGTAATCGGTTTGGGCGATGATTTTGTCACACCAGTTATACGTCAGCCTTATCACCTGTTTCAGCAACCGGTCCTTGAGACCGGAATCATATATTTCAGAAGGAGATACGGCACATCTTATAATCACCTTATACGCACATGAGGTGAACAGCTTCGACAAGACCAGCAGATACCCAATCGTGGAACTGGTGGTAAAGACATAATCCGGCCGGAAAGCGTTGATGTGTCTTACGATTGCCCCAAAAGACGAAAGGGCATGTTTCTTCCGCAGTGACACGGTCGGATAATCGATGCAACGGTTTTGTGGAGGCGTATCACAGGACGTAATGACCAGTTCCTTTTCAATGTGACAATCCAGCGAACTAATAATATTGAAAAGCATCCTTTCTGCTCCCCCGCCTTGCGTGGAGGCCGTGACAAACAGCACCTTTCTGTTTTTATTCTTCTTCCCCGTCATAGGTTAATGAATTTTGATACAATTTATAGACAAACACCCCCAGCAAGAACCACCACCTCCGATATTCCCAGTTGGTGGTCAGCATGGAAATCATAGGAATAATCAACAGCAAAGAGTACCGCATCCTGTGGTGTGGAATGAAAGAAATATACCTCACCAAAGTAAACAGATAATACCCCAGTATGCAGAAACCAATTATGCCCGTAGTAAACAAGATATTCAGGTAAAAATTGTGCGAATCATAAAACACGGAGGTATGAGACTGAAGGACATAAGGAAAAGTAGACCAGCCAGTCCCCCACAGGAGGGATACATCTTTTTCCGACATGATTTCCAAGGCCATTCTCCAAATCCACTGCCTGTTGGCCAAATCACTGCTCTTGATATCATCTGAAATATGCATGAACCGTTCATAACTCCCCTCCGACAGGACATGGTTGAAGTAATAGACAGCCAACCACAGAAAAACAGGAAAAATATAATATATGGACTTGCTTCCACGCTTGAGTTCCGACAAGAGATAGATAAAAATCACCAGCAGGTACATGATAAATCCCGTGCGTGAACCATTTGCCAGAATCGCCAGGAACGAATACAGCAGTACCGCATAAATGAGAATCTTATATTTGATTCGCTCTGCATTCACCAGAAATAAAATCACCCCAAAGCACAGCATGAAAGAGTTCTCGTTGGCATTTCCAAACTCATCGACACGATACAGACTTGCCGACGTAATGCCATAGACCAGGTAATTGAAAATCGTTTCTGTGGCAATATACATAGCCCCCAAGAACCAGGCCCCGCAAAGCCAATGGAATTTCTGGGGTGTGTCTATTACATTCTGCAATATGACAGCCAGTACGAAGTATTGGACCAGATACAAACAGCGGTACATCGTTTCGTCCGGCTTAAAACTCCAGTAGGAAGTGAGAAAAGCCCATAACGAAAAAACAAACAAGATTTTCAGATATCCCCCTTGAGGTACCTTCAGTACACTTTTGGAAAAGAACGCGGAAAAGAGCAACAACAAGTAGAAAACACGTCCGATGCTCAGGTCGTCTGCCACTGTAACGGCATCCAAAGGCGTCAATCCAACCACTATCAATGACAAAATGTAGGTCAGCCGATCCATCTCTTATATTTTATAGAAACACTCGATGAGTTTTGTCACCTGATTCGACAAGCAGAATTTATCCAATGCCTGCAACCTTCCGTGATATCCCATCCGCTCTCTCTGCGCCTTGTCTTTATACAGCATATACATGCTCCCGGCCAGTCCGTCTGCATCTTCACTCTCTACCAGATAAGCATTTACCTTGTCCACCGCCACCTCGGGAATGCCTCCCACGCGAGTAGCCACAACCGGTAACCTGGCCAGTGAGGCTTCCATAATCGCCAAGCCTATGCCTTCAGACCGTGACGGTTGACAATAGATGTCTCCACAACTCAAAATTTCCGGCACATTGTTTTGCAGCCCCATCCAAATCACACGGTCTTCTATGCCCAGCGACCGGGCCAGCGACTTCAGAGCAGACGTGTCATGCCCCGTTTGTCCGCCGCCAATCTGACACAGCACCACATCTTTCACTCCCGGATACTTCAGCAACAGGGAAAAAGCTCTCAACAAGACATCCACCCCTTTTACCGGATGATGGTACGCCACGTTCATTATCAGCAGCTTATCCATAGGCAGACCGTACTTCTTCTTCATCTCCGACTTCTCGTAGGCAAAATCATTTACCCCGAGATACAACGTCTTCACTTTACTCTTATTCAACCACAACCCTTTCTGTACGGCTTGTGCCGACTGTGCAGAAACGGGAAGGATGTAATTGGTCAGTATCGACAGGAAGGTATACAGGAAACGACGTTTACACGTGGACAGTACCGGCAAACAATGCTCCGTACTTATGCGTACAGGCACGTGCATCAGACGGGCCATGATTTGCACCAGAAAGATGTTGGACGAAAAATTCGAATGTACCACCTCGGGCCGATACTTCCGCATCAGCTTGAAAATAGCGGAGGTAAACCGCAATTTGTTTTGATAGGGAATCACATAGTAAGAGGCGTCGACGTGCAGCAAGTCTTCAATGTATCGGTCCGCCAACGGCTGGGTATCAAAAACCACCACCAGCTTGTATCCCCTTTCCTTCAATTGCCTTGCTTCCTCCAAAATATAGCGCTCGAAACCTCCATATTTCTTCGCTCCCATCCCTATTATTTCAAACACTACTTGCATAGAATATCGTCTGGAATTAATCTTGGCAGTTTATCGATGTCTGTTTTTACAATCCTTGCAGGGTTTCCGGCGGCAATGCTGTTGACCGGCACATCCTTCGTCACGACAGCACACGCAGCAATTACAGCCCCGTCCCCAATCGTAACTCCTTTGCAGATTCTGACACCCGACCCAATCCATACATTCCGGCCTATGACCACAGGCTTCGATTCGCTATATTTCCATCGCCTGTATTCTGAATCCCAGGCCGTCTGATAGACCAACGCCCTATCCAGCGGGTTTACCGGATGGTTGTTATTGTCCATAATTGTAATGGAATCGGCAAGAATCGAACCATCTCCAATTTCGATGGATTGAACGGCACCGATTCGTATATCGAAACCCAATTTTACATTCTTCCCGATTTTTATCTTTCCGTGATTCTGAGAGGTGATGCTACCTCCAAAAAAACGGAAATTATCGCCTATTTCAATGTCATCCGGCACAGAATCGCACAACAGCCGGATATGGGCCCTTCGCAAGATTTGGGCTTTGCCGCGAAAAACGGCACTTTTTAAAACTAGGCGTCTATTCCTTATGGTAAGGATTCGATTTATGAGATTATAAATGACAGTCAACATCTTTTTAAGATAATGTTCAACAAATGGAAAAAAGGCTTGACCCGCAGAAGATACGAGGCCAGGACATAAATCAATATACCCCCGATTATATCCAAGCTCAACCTATACATCGGAGAAAATGCGCACAGATGGAAAAGTTGTATGCTGCAATACATCAACAGGTTGCATCCCAATGTGGGCAGCAAATCCTTCAACTGATCAATCAGTTTGTATTCCACCGCCTTTCCACAACAATACATATTGAGGAATGTGCTCGACACGGTAGCTATCACATAGCCTACCAGCAAAATGTAGATGGAGTACCTGACCGTAAGGAAAATAAACGCCACAATCAGTCCCCTCTTGACAGCCTCCAACCGAAAGTAAAGCTTTCCCAAGCCCACCCCTTTAAGGACGCTCACATTGATCATGTGCAACGGATACATCGCACTTGCTATGCACAACAACTCAAAATAGGGAACAGACGGCAACCATTTCTCGCCTAAGAGCAGCAGAAACAAATCATGGGCCACCGCTATGACACCAATCATAACCGGCAAATGCACATACATGGCCAGGTCCATGACTTTCTTAAAAGCCTCTCTCAAACGCTCTTTGTTGTCCTGAAGGGCGGCAAAGGCCGGAAAACTCACCCGCTGGATGGAACTGGTGATGGCCGTACTGGCCACGCTTTCCAGACGCTGTGCCTGGTTGTAGAAACCCACTTCATTCACGTTGTAAAACCGTCCTATGATTACGGTGTATATGTTCTGGAAGATGGCACTCAGAAAACCCACACCTAATATATTCAGGCTAAAATTCCAGATGGACCGGATGCTTTCCAGCTGAAAAACCCAACGAGGTGTCCAGCCCCCGACCGTCCATAAAATCATTGCACGGACCACTTGCAAGGTCAACCCCTGGAATACCAAGGCCCATACCCCATGCCCCGTATATGCCAGAAAAACCCCGACCACTCCCGAGACGAAGGAAGCACTTACAGAAACAATCGTCAGTTCCTTGACCTTTAGGTTCTTTGTCAACAAGACATGCTGAATGATGCATAACGAATTGACAGGAATCATCAAAAATGACACCCGTGCGATATCCGTCAGCAGGGGTTGCCTGTAAAACTGTGCGATATACGGTGCCAGTGCATACAACAAACCGTATAGGAACAAGCTGAAAACAACATTAAAATAAAAAACCGTACTCGTGTCTTGATCGGTCACCGTTTTTTTCTGAATGAGAGCCTGCCCGAATCCTGCGTCTAGAATCACATTGGCCAATAACGTAAATATATACAGCATATTGACCAGTCCGTAATCGGCCGGAGTTAACTTTCTTGCCAGAAGAATCGTGATAAAAAAACCCACAAACAGCACGGAGAACTTCTCGAGAACTCCCCAGAAAACTCCTGCTATAAATGTCTTTTTTATACCCTGATTCATTCTACAACCTCCCATCCACCAGTTCTTTCTTCATCATTCCTTTCACGTCGAACAGCACATGCGGCTCTTTCAGCAGGGTCTGTACGTCAAGCTCCTTCAGCTTGTCGTGGGCCACGGCCATGATGGCGGCGTCAAACCGTCCTTCCGGCAGAGCGTGGCAGATATCGACTCCATACTCCTGCCGGGCCACCTGCGGATCTGCCCACGGGTCGTACACCGTGAGGTTCACGTTATATTCCGCCAAGGCACGGTAAATGTCCACCACCTTCGTGTTGCGCACGTCCGGACAGTTTTCCTTGAATGTGAATCCGAGAATCAGCACCTGCGAACCGAGCACCTGAATGCCTTTCTTCAACATCAGTTTCACCACCTCGTTGGCTACGTATTCCCCCATCCCGTCGTTCATGCGCCGGCCGGCCAGAATGATTTCCGGATTGTAACCGTAGCGCTGCGCACACTGGGCCAGGTAATACGGGTCTACCCCGATGCAGTGGCCGCCCACCAGTCCCGGCTTGAAAGGCAGGAAGTTCCATTTCGTGGAAGCCGCCTCCAGCACGTCGAGGGTGTCGATACCCATCTTCGTAAAAATCTTCGACAGCTCGTTGACAAATGCAATGTTGATGTCCCGCTGGGAGTTCTCAATCACTTTCGCAGCCTCAGCCACCCTGATGCTGGGGGCCAGGTGAGTTCCCGCGGTAATGACAGAGGCATATACGTCGTTCACCAGCTTGCCGATTTCAGGAGTAGAGCCGGAAGTTACCTTCTTGATTTTCTCCACCGTATGCAGTTTGTCACCCGGATTGATGCGCTCCGGACTGTACCCGGCAAAAAAATCTTCGTTGAATTTCAGGCCCGACACTCTTTCGACCACCGGGATGCATTCTTCTTCGGTCACACCGGGATACACCGTCGATTCATAGACCACGACATCGCCTTTTGAAATCACTTGTCCCACCGTCGTACTGGCCCCGTACAGCGGTGTCAGGTCGGGATTGTTGTGACAGTCTACGGGAGTAGGCACTGCCACTACATAAAAATTGCAGCCACGTATGGCTTCCAGGTCCGTGGTACACACCAGCCCGCGCGACAAGGCCCCCTGCAGGAGTTCATCGGACACCTCCAGCGTGGCATCGTGTCCGGCCATCAGCGCATCCACCCGCCGCTGGCTACGGTCGAAACCTACCGTATCGTATTTCGTGGAAAAGAGACGTGCCAGCGGCAAGCCTACGTAGCCCAGTCCGATTACACAGATTTTTATATCTTTCAGTTCCATCTTCTTCTTAAATATGTTCCCAATACCATTTCACGGCTTCTTTCAAGCCGTCTTTCATGCTGAATTCCGGGGCATAGCCCAACAGACGTCTGGCCTTGTCCACACAAGCCAGCGAGTGAGGGATGTCGCCGGCACGGTTGGGACCATAGACTGGCTCTATCAGAGCGATGGCCGGGTCGTAGGCAGCCAGTGCCTCTTTCAGGAAGTCCACCAGCTGATTCAGTGTCGTACGTTCCCCGAAGGCCGTATTGTAAATCTGGTTCACGGCCTCCGGACAGGTCGTCGTCAAGGCCCGCATGTTCATCTGGATGACGTTGTCGATATACGTGAAGTCGCGGCTGTATTCGCCGTCGCCGTTGATAGTGGGCGACTCGTGGGCCATCAGTTTTTTCACAAAGAGAGGAATCACGGCCGCATAAGCGCCAAAGGGGTCCTGACGACGTCCGAACACGTTGAAATAGCGCAAGCCGATGTATTCCATCCCATAGGTGCGGGCAAACACGTCGGCATACAACTCATTCACGTATTTGGTCACTGCATACGGCGAAAGCGGACGGCCTATCACCTCCTCCACTTTCGGCAGGGAGGTACTGTCGCCGTATGTCGAAGAACTGGCGGCAAAGACAAAACGCCGGACGCCTGCATCGCGGGCAGCGACCAGCATGTGCAGAAATCCGCTGATGTTGACCTCATTGGTCGTAACCGGGTCCTTGATGCTGCGCGGCACCGAGCCCAGCGCAGCTTCATGAAGCACATACTCCATACCTTCCACCGCCTTCCGGCAGTCTTCCAGGTTCCGTATGTCGCCCACCACGAGCTTAAAACGGTCGGGATAAGCCTCCAGCAAGGGAAGCAGGTTTTCTATTTTTCCTGTCGAGAAATTGTCCAGACAGCGGACGGTATGTCCTTCCTTCAATAAATGCTCACAAAGATTGGAGCCTATGAACCCGGCTCCTCCGGTGACTAAAACTTTCATTACTATCGTGTTTAGGTATTATTTGAAATTTGTCCAGCTTTTCATACAAAGAGTTCTTACTCTTGAACTCCGGGACGAGGCGCTTCATCTCGCGCACCGTAGCCACCCGGTCGACCGTAGCCGCAATGTCCGACAGCCGGCTGATGGCTGCAGCGATGTCGGCATAGGCATATTCCCGCACGTGTGCCCGGAAAATCTTTTCGTTGGGAGTGGGAAGCGTGTTCTCCTTCGTGGCCAGCAATTCCTCATAGAGTTTCTCACCCGGACGGAGTCCCGTATACGTAATCTGGATGTCTTTTCCCGGAACCAGCCCTGCCAGCTCAATCATGCGGCGGGCCAGGTCGGCAATCTTCACCGGCTTGCCCATGTCGAACACGAATATCTCGTTGCCCTGTCCCATTACGGAAGCTTCCAGTACCAGCCGGCAGGCCTCCGGGATGGTCATGAAATAACGGATGATATCGGGATGTGTCACCGTCAGCGGCCCTCCCTTTTCCAGTTGCTCACGGAAACGCGGAATGACCGATCCGTTGCTTCCCAGCACGTTGCCGAAACGGGTCGTGATGAAACGGGTCTTCCCGGCCACTTCGCCGTGACTGAGGGCAATGCTCAGGCTCTGTACGTAAATCTCGGCCAGACGCTTCGACGCACCCATCACGTTGGTCGGATTCACGGCCTTGTCGGTAGATATCATGACAAAACGTTCCACTCCGTACTTCACCGCCAGGTCGGCCAGCAGGCGGGTACCGTAGACATTGGTCCGCACGGCCTCACAGGGGTTTTCTTCCATCAGCGGCACGTGCTTGTAGGCCGCGGCATGGAAGATTATCTGCGGACGGCATTTCTCCAGTGTAAACTCCAGCCGCTCTTTCGAACGGATGTCGCCGATTACGGGAATGAAATGCTTCTCCGGAAACTTGTCTTCCAGCTCCAGACGGATGTGGTGCATCGGCGTTTCTGCCGAATCGAGCAGAATGAGTTCCTGCAGGTCGAACGTGCAGAGCTGACGGCACAGCTCGCTGCCGATGGAACCGGCCGCACCGGTCACCATGACCACCTTCCCTTTCAGCTGGGAGGCAATCTCGCCCATGTTGATTTTGATTTCGTCACGGCCCAGCAGGTCTTCAATCCGTACCTCCGGCAGATGACGGTAGGTGGCATGTCCCTCCTTCACCTCGTCGACCGACGGAAGAAGCAGCATGCGCAGTTTCAGTTTCTCGCAGAAACGTACCAGACGTTCCTGTTCCTTTTCCAAATCGTAGCGGCTGACAAACAGCAGGCAGTTCACCCGCTTGGTGGCCACCAGCCGCGACAGGTCCTCAAAGTTCCGGACAGAATATTCCGTATATAGACCCGAACGCATCACACTCTGCCGGCCGATACGCAGATAACCTGCCACGGAATAGGCTTCCAGCTTGCCGAACAAAGCTCCCGACAACGACAAGGAACGGTCTTCGCCCATATAGATGAGCATCCGCTCCCGGTGAATGCCCTGACTGCTCGACACCAGCCGGTAGACCAGAATCAGTACCACCCTGAACATGGTATACACCAGAAAAGTCAGCAGCAGGTCTGTCACGGCTCCCAGAATCAGCATCCGCAACGTAAAGCCGTGCAGAAGAAGCCGGGCCAGCAGAAACATGCAGACCGACTTCACCCCGGAAGTCAGCACGATACGCCCGGTTTCCACAAGGGTAGAGTGGCGGATGATGCCGGTATAGGTCTTGAAAATAAAGATACTAAACGCGCTGCACACGGCAGACATCGCAAATATCTGATAGACAAGCGGTACAGTCACCGTGAGACCGGTCATGTAGGCCACGTAAAGCAGCGCCACAAAAGAAGACACTATCGCCCAGAACAGGTCGGCCAGATAGACAATCCATGGGCTGAGCAGTCGCGCACGTGTGACAAACACCTTCAAACATTGAATCAATCGCATGAATTTTTATATTTTCCCCGATATGCTAATATGGCGGCCCAAAAGCCGCAAACGATACTCTACAGAAGTATCTTCAAGTCGTCCAGTTGTTCCAGAAGCACGGCAAGTTCTCCGCTCACCGTCGCTTCATCTATTTCATATTCTTCCAGCAACACACGAACCAATTCGTCGAAGGAGAGCGCTTTCTCCCTCAGACAGTTTACCACCAAAGCTGCCGATTCGCTCAATACAAGCATCTTGGTGTAGTCGACGGTACCTATGGCCGGTGCCATAAGAACCTTTTGTCCGGCAATGTCTTCCAGGGTATAGCCGGGCTTTACCCGATACATTTTTTGTTCCATATTGTGAAGGTAAATGACCGGCCGTGCCAGTTTGTGTCACGGCCGGCGTAACAAGGCATCTTTCAGAATGAAGAAAAAAAATTATTCCATTCTCACATTTTCTGCAGGAACCTCCAGTTCAATGTATTTCCCGGCTTCCGCACGCGACAACGAACTGGAAGAAGCCTTATAGGACTTCACCGTATCGGCAAAATCCTTGGCATTGACCATTACAATCACGTTGTGGGTCTTGTTCTGTTCAAAGGCAAATCCGTTCTGGCTGTAAGCCTTGATTTTGATATTCACCCCGTCCACATTCACGTAGAAGCAGACGTTCTGATATCTGTTGTCATCCGCATTTCCCTTGAACACAACTGAATAGCTTTTTCCTGCAATACCAATTCCACGGGCCACTCCTTCCTGCAGCTGGAACGACTTGTCGAAGGAGTATTCTCCCCGCTTGCCATACCCTCTTCCGTCGGGTGCCGGGGTATCGTATCCGTCGGCCCACAACAGCAGTCTGACAGGCTCGTCCGTATTGTCGCCCGATACTCTGTCGATGATGTCATACACCCGGTTGATACCGTCCATGGTAGCATAAGGACAGGTCATGTCGCTCACGTCTATCCCGAAGCGCTCCTTGAACTTCTGTTCAGACTGTGCCTGGTCTACCCGTCCTCCTACCATTGTCAGATACGAACTTTCATCCCACACCTGATTGTCGATCAGGATAAAAGAAGCATTCACAATAGTGGTCAGACGCTTGAGGCTCAGCTCTGTCAGGTTGTTGGAGTTGTCACGTTTCAACTTGGAAAGAAGGTTGTATCCACCGTTCTCCCCGTTTACCAGAAGTACATCGTAGAAATAAATATACTCCTCGTCGGCTATGGCAATCAGCTGGTCGCTCTGGAAAAGACGGTCGCCATACTCGTCGTAAAGAGGCTGTCCGCCGGTCACTGTCTGCCAGATAGACTCACTCATGTGCACGTCTTCCCGTGTCAGCTGAGGCAGCTCCGGCTTGAAGTTGGCCGTTCCGGTTGTCTGTACTTCCGGATTATACGACAAATAATAGAACGAATCGCCCAGCGGCGCCGTCGACTCACTGGAATAATAGAAATCGTACAACGGGATGTGACTGCCAATCTTGTCCTTATCGACCAGCGTCAGTCTGACTTCCAGCGGGTCCGTGCCCGATGCAGAGTCGGAAATCTTCAGTGTCCCGTTGACAGAAGCACCCTCATACTGTTTTTCGTCTTCTGTCACCTGGAAATAGACTTCAAACTCGTTATCTGCATTAAACTGTACCTCCCGGTAAGTTGACTTCGGTCCGTAATTGATGTCAATCACCCGTTGTGCGGATGCATCCTGGGCAGTGGGCTGCGTCAGCGGACTTACCGAAATCATGCCCAGATAGTCTAGCATGTACTGCGAGTCGGGCCGGTCTGTTTCATCCACCGCAGCAGGTGTACGCGACTCAGTCCCTTCTTCGCCGGAAGTACCTTTCTCCACGCCTACGCCCATGTTCACCTTTATCCATTCGGATGCGACAGCCGGATGCTCATTCACTTCGGAATGGTCCGTCACCTCGCTTTCCGTACAGGAAAAAAGCGCACACGATACAGCTGCAAGTCCAATCAGATTTTGAATTTTACACATACTTTTTTCTTGATACGTTTTTGAACAATAAATTTATTACCACTTATCGAAGCTGACGACACCGTCGCCCGAACCCAATTTAGAACCGTCAATCTCATTGATGATGGTCTGTCCGGTCTGCACACTCACTTCAGAACCTGCAATGCAGTCGCTCAAATGTACGTCGACCACCTGCAAGTTCAAACTCACAAATTCTTTCTTCATAAATAAACAGAAAATTAAATTAAACATCGGATTTATTTCATTCCTTGATTCTGGAAAATGCCATCATTGCTGCATCGCGTTCCGGAAGATTTTCAAACAGAAATCCCGGAACCTGTGAAGATATCTTTGCCAGCGTGGAGGTAATCAAGCGGAATGTCACCGGGTCTGATTTCATCATGGAACAGGAGGAAAGCAGCTCCCGGAACAAATAAACGGGCTGCAGGGGAACCAGCCGGTTGTGTGGGGCCTGTACCATCCGGAACACGCCTTTCAGCAGGGCACTCTCGGCCCGGTAACAGTGGGTTTTCCCACTCCAAGGGGTACCATACACCCTGATTGTGCCGTCGGCTTCCACCCGTATAGCCGGCTGGTCGTCGTTCAGCAGACGGGTGCCGGCTATGTGTTGAAGCCACAGCCTGCTATGGGTGCTTTTTCCGGCTCCCGAATGACCGATGAAGGCCACCCCTCCGTTTCCCCGCTTGACGCAGGAAGCATGAAGCAATACGGTCTGCCGCCGCGCCGAAGCATAGATAAAAGAGAGCATCAGAAACTTGTTGACGACCGACAGCGGACAATCCGGTTCCATACACCGGAGGTCCATCACCACCCGGCTCCAGTCGGCTGCCGCATACATCCGGTAACATGCTCCCTGCCACACATGGACCGTTACCAGGTATCCCCCATCGGGTGTACGACCTACCGACAACTTTTCTGTACGGTCCAGGCAGCTGGTCTCGCATGGAGTTCCTTCCGGAAAGGAGATTTCTCCGCAGGTAATCCAGCAAATCACCGCCTCTCCGTCTGCGACAGACACCGCCCGAAACGGATCATAATTGGCTGCCAGCCTCTCTCCTGCCTCGACCTGGAGATAATGCCCAGCAATGTGCAATATCGTTTCTTTCATCCAAGCACTTCAATCAGGTCGGGAGTGACTTCGGAGATAGCCACAGCCGACACATTGTCGATGGCCACCACAATCCGCCGGCTCCGTTTCCCTTTGATTTTCAAGAGGGTGCCTTCCACGCCATCAAATACGCCGCCGTGAATCCGGACCCGTGTCCCTTTCTCCAGCTGGATTTCATCGGGAGAAAAGTACGTCAGCTTTTCCTCGTACTTTCCGGCCACCTTGATAAAATCGTTCATCTGCTTTTCCGGCACAATCAGGTAGTCCGTCATGCCCGAATTCCGGGTCGTGACGAATTGCAGAAAATTATGTGTTTTCTTGAATTGAATAAGCTCCGTATGACTGGCATGTACAAACACGATTCCCGGAATGGCTGGTACCAGACAACGCTTCTTCTCGGTTTTTCCATGGACGGTACGGACGGCATAGATTTTGGCTATAAAGAAATCCACTCCTTTGGCCGAAAGCGTTTTTTCGGCCTTGGCTTCATTTTTATACGCTCTCATCACATACCAATACGGTATGTTTTTGTTTGTGTGATGATAATCAGACATGGACAAAGGTGCATAAACTTAGTTCTTCTCAAACAGAGTATCTTTTTGAGAACCAATAAATTACAACGGTACTTTTTAAAAAAGTACACGTCTTCCCCGTATATAATTATCCGACACGGAAGTACATGTCACTCCCCTGCCTGCAAAGTTGCATAATAAATTAAATTGCCTGAAAAGTCAAGAGAATATACCTCTAGTTCTTCTCAACAGTGATATTCTATTGAGAATAAGCGATTTACGTGTGATTTTAAAGTTAATCTACGCATTCTTGCATGTTTGTCTTTTTTGCCCGTCGCCAAAGGACCGGCTTTCAGGACTTCCCCTTCTTATAATGTTCCCCGTGAGCTGCCTTCTGCAAAAGTCTTGCATCGCACATCTCCCCATTACAAGATTTTATCTATTTGCAAAAATAAGCATATTTTTTATTGTAACAAGTATCTGCCTCGATTTTATCACAAAAATTTCGGTGTATCCTAATCTGCTTCTTCTCCTCCCCAATGCGGTCACGCGCCTCATCCGCTGTCAGAAGTCTTCCCGATTCGGCTTGGCATGTGCTTTCCGGTAGTCCATGGGCGTCATCCCGTGGTGCTGCCGGAAAAGCTTGTTCAGGTAGCAGGAGTCGATGTATCCCATCCGGCTGGCTATCTCCTTCACACTCATGCGGGTGCCCGTAAGCAACTCCTCCACGCGCTTCAGACGGTTTTTGGAAACATAAAGCCGGAAATCCTCCCCGAAATTCCGCTTGAAGAAACGTCCGATGTAGGTGGGCGACAACTGAAAGCGGGCGGCCAGCGCTTCCAGACGGAGCTCATCGGGCTGGTCGATGTGCTGCTCGATGTAAAGCAGCAGGTTCCGGGCTTTGTCACCTTCGGGTCCCACTCCCGTTTCCGTGGCATCCAGTCCCCGGGCAGCCAGCAGGATGAGGCTGTTCACATAGTTCGACAACAGCATCTCGGACAAGGCACGCTTGCCGGAGGCTTCTTCCACCAGCAGTTCCATGAGCCGACGGATGGCCTCCCGGTCGGCCTGAGCCGGCTGCATCCGGAACCCCGACTGTACCTCGAGTGCGCGCCCCACGTAGTGTCCGATGCTGTCGAACACATAATTCTCCGTGAAACGGATAAACACATAACGGCTGTGCGTGCGGATGGTGTACACGTGTATCCGGCTGGGTGGAATCAGGAAGAGGTCGCCCGCCTCGTAGGTATGACACTCCCGCTCGCTGCCCACCGTATGGGCACAGAAAGTGCCGCTCCCCTCCAGGATATAGGCCATCTCAAAAAACGAGTGCTGGTGCTCCCCGATTGGAAATTCATCGTGCTCCCTCAAAAGAATCTCCACCTGCTGATACAGATTTTCCTTCCACATAGTCGTATTCTTCATGATTATAGCACAAAAATACAATATTAATCCCTCACTCCTTCCTAACTTTGCAGCGTTTTTTGAAAATAATTAAGACACAGACTATATGGAAAAATTTAGCTGGAAAGGACATGCTTCCATGCTGGGAGCCAATACAATGTGGGGGCTGATGTCGCCCATGTCCAAACTGCTGATGGCCGGAGGGGCCGTCACACCGCTGGTCGTTACGGACTTGCGTATCGGAGGAGCCATGGTATTGTTCTGGATTGCCTCCCTGTTTCAGAAACCGGAGCACGTGAACCACAAGGACTTGATTACGCTGTTTTTCGCTTCCCTGTTTGCCATCGTGTTCAATCAGGGTTCGTTTATTTTCGGCGTGAGCCTGAGCTCGCCGGGCGATGCGTCCATCATCACTACAAGCATGCCGCTCTGGGCCATGGTACTGGCTGCCTTTATCCTGAAAGAACCGATTACCGGAAAGAAGGTGCTGGGTATTGCCTGCGGTGCGGGAGGTGCCTTGCTGCTTATCCTGGGAAGCAGTCAGAACCAGCCGGCTGCTTCTTCTGCCAGCCACACGGCCATCTGGGGAGATTTGCTGGTGTTGTTCGCCCAGTTCTGCTATGCCTTCTACATCGTGCGCTTCAAGGACTTCGTAAACAAATATTCGCTCATCACCATCATGAAGTGGATGTTCACCTATTCCTTCATCTGCACACTCCCCTTCTCGGCCCGCGACCTGATGAATGCCGACTGGGCCGGACTGCAGGCCACTGAAATCGGCAGCCTTATCTTCATCGTGGTAGGGGCCACCTTCATCAGTTACATGCTGATTGTGGTGGGCCAGAAGAACCTCCGTCCGACGGTAGCCGGCATGTACAACTACATCCAGCCGCTGGTAGCCTGCATCGTGGCCGTATGCTGGGGCATGGATTCCTTCAACCTGACGAAAATCATTGCCGTGGTACTGATTTTCGGTGGGGTCTATCTGGTTACTTCCAGCCGCAGCCGGAAGGAAATGGAAGCCTACCAGCAGGCACAATCTGCAGAAGAAAATTCGTAAACGTCTTTTTCATTCGCATATTCCCTCATTTTTCCCTACCTTTGCATCCATGCGAAAAAAGGAAAAATGAGGATTTCTTTTAAACCTACCCGCCATGCCAGAAACTAATATATCTCATACCTGCCTGCTCTGCATGGGCTCCAACCTGGACGCCCGGCTTCACCTGAAGAATGCGGAAGAGTCGCTGCAACGGCTTTTCCCGGGAATTGAATGGGGGGAAATCGTGGAGACACAACCGGAAAGGATAAGCAACCCGCAACCGTTTCTGAACCGGGCGGCCCGTATTCATACCTCACTGGCCATGACGGAAGTACGGAGTTTACTGAAAGAAATCGAACAGACCAACGGCCGGACACCCCAAAGCAAGGAGGAAGGACGCATCCCTCTCGACATCGACTTGCTGACCTACGACCAGCAGGTGCTCAAACCCTTGGACTTGAAAAAAGAATACGTACGCCGGGCCTTCCTTCACGCCAGTTTCACATATCCCAGCCGGGTATAGCGTACCCCATGTGATTCATAGTGCGACATCACCTTGGCCGACAGCAGATGCAGGAACTGTTGCGGCTCAATCGCCCGGCTGCGACAACTCAGCACATTGGGACTCAAGCTACGGGCACGGGCCTTGACAAGAAACGTGAAACGGTTGCCGTCGCGGTCGGCCGCCAGCACGTTCTGGTCGACAAAAAAATCAGGTTTATAAGTATCTACCTGCAACCGCACGTGAAGCACCGTCACCTGCAAATCTTTCAACGTATCGCCCACCTCCCGCACAAACCGACTGACGGAAGCAATGCGCGGCTTGCGCACGGTCAGTTCAAAATGTACCACGGCAAAACGTTTGGCCAGCTCCACCATGCGTTCGTACCGCGGATTGTGCGGCTCAAACTTGTTGGCCAACCAAAGCATATACGAAGGGTCGATGTAATAAATCTCTGCCAGGTGCTTTCCTTTGTATTTGCCGAAAGGCATCAGGTCGTCCAGGTTGCCATAATACGGTTCAAACCGTTCATTGTCGGCCATTTCCAACTTCACATTACAATTCTGCAACATCGAGAAGGCACGGGCCGAAGCGACATCCAGCGTCACGCCCAGCGTACGGACAAAGAGATAGGACGGAGGAGAAAGAAATTCGCGCCACAGCGCATAATACGGGCGATACTCGGTCGCCATGCTGATAAGATAGGCTCCATTGTCACGCGTGCGCCCACGGTTGAAAAGTTCCAATTCCTTTTGTACTTGTGCGGTAATTTCCATGTCTGCCTCCTCTTTGAAAGGCAAGATAAACAAAAAGAATCAAAAATGCAAGTTTATACAAGCAAAACGGGAGGAAAACGTCCGAAAAACGCTTTTCTCCCGTCAGATGGATATGGAATTCTAACAATTAATTGTCAAAGAATAGCCTTTACGGTTTCCAGCATACCCTTTTCCTGAATGCTGTCGAGGTCTTTCTTCACGGCTTCTGCCAATCCCGGAATCAGGTTCAGGTCTTCGCCCCAGATAGAAGTGGCCCCCAGCACACCTTCCGCAATCTTGGCCGTATCGCCCGTAGCCCACAACTGTTTCAGCAAGTCCATGATTTCCGGTGCGTCGTTGGAAACGATTTCAGCCCCGTCGGCACGTACGCCTCCTTTATAGTAAGTGATGATGGCCGCCAGTCCCAGTACCAGTCCTTCGGGCAGTTTGCCCTTACGCTGCAAGTACGTTTTCAGTCCGGGCAGGTCACGGGTCTGGTATTTCGGGAAGGAGTTCAGCATGATGGAAGTCACCTGATGGTCTACAAACGGATTGTTGAAGCGTTCCAGCACGTCGTGAGCAAATTTCTCCAGTTCCTCTTTCGGCAGGTTCAGGGTCTCCATCAGTTCGTCGAACATCACCTTATGGATGAACTTGCCGACCACCGGATGCTGGCAGGCATCGCGCACGATGTTGATGCCGGAAAGGTATGCCACCGGAGAGAGTACGGTGTGCGGACCGTTCAGCAAGGTTACCTTCCGTTCGTGGTACGGTGCTTCCGACGGTACGAACAGCACGTTCAGTCCGGCCCTGTCAGCAGGGAATTCGGCAGCCACTTCCTTCGGTGCCTCAATGACCCACAAGTGGAAGATTTCGGCTTGTACCACCATGTTGTCGTCATACTGCAACTTTTCCTTGATGGCGTCGATGTCCTTGCGCGGAAATCCCGGAACGATACGGTCGACCAGCGTGGCATATACGCCGCAAGCCTTTTCAAACCAGTTTTTGAAGCCGTCGCCCAGGTTCCAGAGTTCGATGTACTGGTAGATGGTTTCCTTCAGCTTGTGCCCGTTCAGGAAAATCAGTTCGCACGGGAAAATAATCAGTCCCTTCGACATATCGCCCTGGAAAGTCTGATAGCGGTGATACAATAGTTGCGTCAGTTTGCCGGGATAGGATGAAGCCGGCGCGTCGTCGAGCTTGCAGGAAGGATCGAAAGCAATGCCCGCCTCCGTCGTATTGGAAATCACGAAACGCATCTCGGGTTGTTCGGCCAGTTTCAGGAAATCCGAGAACTGGTGGTACGGATTCAAGGCACGGCTGATGACGTCAATCATCGTCAGGCTGTTCACGGCCTCCCCTTTTTCCAGTCCCTGCAGGTTGACATGATACAGGCAATCCTGGGCGTTCAGCTTGTCAATCATTCCCTTCTCGATGGGCTGTACCACTACTACACTGCTGTTGAAATCGGCTTTTTCGTTCATGTTGTAAATAATCCAGTCCACGAACGCACGGAGGAAATTCCCCTCTCCAAACTGGATGATTCTTTCCGGACGGACCGTCTTTCTGGCGGTCTCTTTGTTCAATGCTTTCATACTATTTCTTTAATCACAAAAATGTTGTTCTGTCGCCCCTTTACGGGAATCCGTCGTGCAAAAGTTTTTCCTACGCACAGGCAACCTGGTGTTTTTCAAAGGATTACATTTACTTTCGCGAGATAAATCTTCATAAATGAGTGTTGCAAAGGTAATAAATATTTTGTTATTCCAAAGAAAATTTCTACTTTCGTGTTCGATAACGGGAAGACAATCGATATTTTATATTTCCCAACATAAATAAATTGTAACCTTACTGTATAAGACAATTCTACAAATATTAAAAACACATTCTGTCATGAAAAAATTTATGGACGAGAACTTCCTGCTGCAAACAGAAACCGCACAGGAACTATACCACAACCATGCGGCCAAAATGCCGATTATCGACTATCACTGTCACCTGAGCCCGAAAATGGTGGCCGACGACTACCGGTTCAATTCTATCACCGAAATCTGGCTGGGAGGCGACCATTATAAATGGCGTGCCATGCGAAGCAACGGCGTGGCCGAACGCTACTGCACCGGCGATGCATCCGACTGGGAGAAATTTGAAAAATGGGCCGAGACGGTTCCTTACACACTCCGTAACCCGTTGTACCACTGGACGCACCTGGAACTGAAAACGGCTTTCGGCATCGACAAGATTCTGAATCCGTCTACGGCCCGCGAAATCTTTGACGAATGCAATGCCAAACTGGCTACTCCAGAATATTCCGCCCGCAACCTGATGCGCCGTTACCACGTGGAAACGGTCTGCACCACCGACGACCCGGTGGATTCACTGGAATACCACATCGCTACCCGTGAAAGCGGTTTTGAAATCAAGATGCTGCCTACCTGGCGTCCGGACAAGGCCATGGCCGTGGAAGTGCCGGCCGACTTCCGTGCTTACGTGGAAAAACTGAGTGAAGTGAGCGGTGTCAGCATCTCCTGCTTCGACGACATGGTGGAGGCCCTGCGCAAGCGTCATGAATTCTTTGCCGCACAAGGCTGCAAGCTGTCCGACCACGGCATCGAAGAGTTCTATGCGGAAGACTATACGGATGCCGAAATCCGCGCCATCTTCAACAAGGTATATGGCGGCACTCCACTGACCCACGAAGAAATTCTGAAGTTCAAGTCGGCCATGCTGGTGGTATTCGGCGAAATGGACTATGAGACGGGCTGGACACAGCAGTACCACTACGGCGCCATCCGCAACAACAACACGAAGATGTTCAAGCTGCTCGGTCCCGACACCGGTTTCGACTCCATCGGTGAATTCAACACCGCCAAGTCCATGTCGAAATTCCTCGACCGCCTGAACACGGAAGGCAAACTGACCAAAACCATCCTCTACAACCTGAACCCCTGTGCCAACGAAGTGATTGCCACCATGCTGGGCAACTTCCAGGACGGCACGATACCGGGCAAGATTCAGTTCGGTTCAGGCTGGTGGTTCCTCGACCAGAAAGACGGCATGGAGAAACAGATGAACGCCCTCTCTCTGCTGGGACTGTTGAGCCGCTTTGTGGGCATGCTCACCGACTCCCGTTCGTTCCTCTCCTATCCGCGTCACGAATATTTCCGCCGTACGCTCTGCAACCTGCTGGGCAAGGACGTGGAAAACGGAGAAATTCCGGCCAGTGAGATGCCGCGCGTACAGCAGATGGTGGAAGACATCAGCTACTACAACGCCAAGAACTTCTTCCAGTTCTAAGCCTTCACATTCAGCAAGAAAACGCATAAAAACCCTTTGCAAGGCCGTTCCTTTCAGGACGGCCTTGTTTGATTTTTGTCTTTTTTTTCCGTATCTTTGCGTTCCTTTAGCAAAAAAAGAAAAAAGATGAAAGTACAGTTCATGAGTCTGGCAAGCGGAAGCAGCGGCAACTGCTACTACCTGGCTACCGACCACACCGCCATATTAATCGATGCCGGCATCGGCATCCGTACCCTCAAGAAAGTGTTCAAGGAGCGCATGCTCCACCTGGAAAGCATACAGGCCGTACTCGTCACCCACGACCATGCCGACCACATCAAGGCAATCGGCCACCTGGGAGAACGGCACGGCATCCCCGTCTATGCTACCCACGAGATACACGAAGGCATGCGCCGCAGTTACTGCATGACCGAACGGCTGAGCCCGGAACGCACGCATTTCATCCAGAAAGAAGAAGGCTTCACGCTGGGCGACTTCCACGTCACCTGCTTCGAAGTGCCGCACGATGGGACCGACAACGTGGGCTACTGCATCACGGCAGGCGACAAGACCTTCTCTTTCCTGACCGACATCGGCCACATCACCCCGACGGCTGCACGCTATATCCAGCAGAGCAACTACCTGATACTGGAAGCCAACTACGACGATACCATGCTGAAAATGGGTCCTTATCCGCAGCACCTGAAGGAACGCATCGCCGGACCCAACGGGCACATGAGCAACCACGAAATGGCCGACTACCTGAGCAACCATTTCCCCGAGGGACTGAGATACCTGTGGCTCTGCCACCTGAGCAAGGACAACAACCACCCGGAACTGGCTTTCAAGACGGTGGAGCTGGCTTTCCGGCAGAAAAACATCACCGTGGGAAAGGATGTGGAAGTGATTCCCCTGCGACGCACTACCCCTTCCGAGATGTACGTCTTTGACTAAAGCCGCCAGCAAGAAACAACAAAAAAACGAGTTGCGCCCTTTTTCCCACAGAAGGAAGAAGGGCGCAACTCGTTTTTCTGTATCTTCACCGATGAATCAGCGCAGTCTTTCGTATGCCTTGACCAGCATCTCGTCCTTGCCGATGGCGCGGATAGCCAGCCAGTTCAGAATGATGCTCACCAGCGGCAGACAGACAGACCACGAAGGCATGAAGCTGTAGTCATCGAACGCCTTGTCGGGGTTCACCACGAAATAAACCAGCACCAGGTAATAGCCAATCAGCACGATGGTATTGAAGATGGTCAGACGAATCTGTAACATCCGTTTCCGATAGAGGAAGATGGTGCCCAGGGCTACCACAGCCGCCACCACCAGCACGGCAAACAAGGCCCACGGTGTATAGTTCACGTTGCCGTCAGGAAGCGTATAGCTCAAGTTCGTCATTTCGCAAATGTTCTTGTCGGTATAAAAGCTTCCCACGGAAGCAGACATCATCACCACCATCAGGATGGCTACGACCAGCAAATAAACGGTCTGTATTCTCTGTATCATATCAATTGTCAATAAAAGGTTTTCAAACGCAAATGTCATTCTGAGGGGCACGGTTCTTGCCGGCTGCACTCAGAATGACAAGCCCGAATGCACGTATGCATTCCTAAATTCTTTACAATAAGGATTACTGCAATTTTTCCTTTTCCTTTGCAGGGTTTCTATAATAAACCTTTCCTTCGATGTACTCCTGTGTAGCGATCAGTGTCGGTTTCGGGAGCTTTTCGTAATAGCGAGAAATCTCAATCTGTTCTCTGTTTTCAAACACCTCTTCCAGGTTATCGTTATAGGAAGCAAACTCCTGTAATTTCTTGGAAAGGTCATTCTTCATCTCTGCAGCAATCTGGTTGGCACGTTTGCCGATGATAGCTACGGTTTCATAGATATTGCCTGTGTCCTCACAGAGTTCCATCAAATTACGAGTAACGGTAGTTGTAGGAGCGTTTGTTTTTTTGTAATCCATAAGTCCTTATTTATAATTATACACGTTTATTATTCATCTTCACCGGTAGAAATGTACTTGCTCACGTCGGCAAAAATACCTTCCACCTCTTTCATGTACTTGCTTTCCGGAAATTCGTTCTTGAAGGCGTAGTATTCGTCCACGGTCTCGCGCATACGGTCTTCCCGCTTTTCGAGCACACTCTCCTTGGCCATGTGATACTTGGCCCGGAGAATCAGGATATACAGGTCTTCCCGCAACCGCGTGTAGGGATATTCCTTCAGCACGTTCTGTGCCGTCACGATGGAAGCCAGGTAGTTGTTACCCGTACTGCTGTACACCGAGTTTCCGGAATAGGAACCCAGGTCGTAGTAGAGTTTTGCCGAAAGATATTCCTTCTCTACCAGCTTGTCCTGCAATTCGAAAATCATGTTCTGCGCAATTTCTTTCCGCGAACTGGTCGGGAAATATTCCATGAACATCTGCAGTTCCTGAATGGCCTTGTAGGTACTGCTTTGGTCCAAACGCGGTTCCGGTGTATCCAGATAAAGTGCCTTTCCACTGAAGAAACGGGCCAGTTCAGTATAGGTACCCCGCGGATAAGTCGTATAATAGGTATTGAAATAATGCGAAGCCGTCACATAGTCCCCCTGGTTGTAGTAAGTCATTGCCAGCATGTACAACGACTCTTCACCATTGGCCGTACCCTTCAGGATGGGAATCAACTCCTCCAGAATGGTAGCCGCACGCGAATTCTGTCCCTTGGCAAAATAGGTTTTTGCCGCTTCGTATTTGTATTCGTAGTCAGTGCATTTCAGCACCTTGTTATACTCTCCACAGGAAGACAAGATTCCCGCGGAAAGGAGGGCCATTGCAATATATTTCTTCATATTTATCAAGATAGTTGCGCAAAATTACTCTTTTCCAGCGAATAATGCAACTCCAAGACGTTTTTTAATGTAATTTTTCAGGATGTGCAAAGGGATGTGTAAAATAATATGTAATTTTACACCAATTTTCAATTCACCAATTTCCTGATTTCATGAATTTCGAACTCATATCCGACTATCAGCCCACCGGCGACCAGCCGGAAGCCATCGCCCAGCTGACCGAAGGCGTCATGCAACACGTACCCGCACAGACTTTGCTGGGGGTCACCGGCTCCGGAAAGACTTTCACCATTGCCAATGTCATCAAGAACGTGAACAAGCCGACCCTCATCCTGAGCCACAACAAGACGCTGGCCGCACAGCTCTACGGGGAGTTCAAGAACTTCTTCCCGCACAACGCCGTGGAATACTACGTGTCTTACTACGACTATTACCAGCCGGAGGCATACATCCCTTCGACCGACACCTATATAGAAAAGGACTTGGCCATCAACGAGGAAATCGACAAGCTGCGGTTGGCGGCCACCTCGGCCCTGCTCTCGGGACGGAAGGATGTCATTGTGGTGTCGTCCGTGTCGTGCATCTACGGTATGGGAAACCCGGCGGACTTCTACCACAACGTCATTGACATCAAGAAGGGGAAACTGCTGGACCGCAACGTGTTCCTGCGCCGGCTGGTGGACAGCCTGTACGTGCGCAACGACATCGAACTGAACCGTGGCAACTTCCGCGTGAAGGGGGATACGGTGGACATCTCCCTGGCCTATACCGACAGTGTGCTCCGGGTGATGTTCTGGGACGACGAGATAGACGGCATCGAGGAAATCGACCCCATTTCGGGACATCGCCTCGGCACGTTCGACGAATACAAGATTTATCCGGCCAACCTCTTCATGACGACCAAGGAAAGCACGCTCCGGGCCATCCACCAGATTGAGGATGACCTGACGAAGCAGGTGGCCTACTTTGAAGAAATCGGAAAGCCCTACGAGGCCAAGCGCCTGTATGAACGGGTGACGTACGACATGGAGATGCTGCGCGAACTGGGACACTGCTCGGGCATCGAGAACTATTCGCGCTACTTCGACGGACGCGAACCGGGTACCCGCCCCTACTGCCTGCTCGACTTTTTCCCGGAGGATTTCCTGATTGTCATCGATGAAAGCCACGTCAGCGTGCCCCAAATCCGGGCCATGTACGGCGGCGACCGGGCCCGCAAGACGAACCTGGTGGAATACGGTTTCCGGCTCCCGGCTGCCATGGACAACCGCCCGCTTACGTTTGAGGAGTTCCAGCAGATGGCCAAGCAGGTGATTTACGTAAGTGCGACTCCGGCCGAATACGAGCTGCAACAGAGTGAGGGAATCGTGGTGGAACAGGTCATCCGCCCCACGGGACTGCTCGACCCGGTCATCGAGGTACGCCCCAGCCTGAACCAGATAGACGACCTGATGGAGGAAATCCAGCAACGGGTGGAAAAGGAAGAGCGCGTGCTCGTCACCACCCTGACCAAACGCATGGCCGAGGAGCTGACGGAATACCTGCTCAACCACGACGTGCGCTGCGCCTACATCCACAGCGACGTGGATACGCTGGAACGTATCAAGATTATGGACGACCTGCGACAGGGCATCTACGATGTGCTGGTGGGGGTAAACCTGCTGCGTGAGGGACTCGACCTGCCGGAAGTGTCGCTGGTGGCCATCCTGGATGCCGACAAGGAGGGCTTCCTCCGGTCGCACCGCTCGCTCACTCAGACAGCCGGACGTGCCGCCCGCAACGTGAACGGAAAAGTCATCATGTATGCCGACCACATCACGGACAGCATGCGGCAGACCATCGACGAGACCAACCGCCGACGGGAAAAACAGCTGGCCTACAACGAGGCACACGGCATCACGCCGAAACAGATTACGCGCTCGCGCAACAATGCCCTGCTCGACATCGAACGGTCTTCTTCTGCCGCAACGGCCGACAGCAAGCCGAAAGCTCCGAAGGCATACACCGAGACGGAAGCCCAGCTGCATGCGGCAGCCGACCCGGTGGTACAGTACATGTCGAAGGAACAGTTGCAGAAGAGCATCGACCGCACCCGCAAGCTCATGCAGGAAGCGGCCAAGAAGCTGGACTTCATCGAAGCGGCACAATACCGCGACGAACTGCTCAAGTTGGAAGACCTTTTGAAAGAGAAAAACTGATATTTCGTTATTTCTGACACATTTTTATGAGTTTTGATTTATTATTCATACTTTTGCGCAAATAATCAAAACAAACAGAAAATGGAACAGATTACGAAGATTGTACAGGAGATTAGTTCGTTTTTATGGGGATGGCCCATGATTGTCTTGCTGCTGGGCACGCACCTTTACCTGACCGTCCGGCTGCGATTTCCCCAACTGCATATTCTCAAGGCCCTGCGCCTCTCCGTCAGCAAGGACCGGGAGGCCGGCGGCGACGTGAGCCAGTTCGGGGCGTTGGCCACTTCCCTGGCAGCGACCATCGGCACGGGCAACATCATCGGTGTGGCGACGGCTGTGGCCCTGGGCGGACCGGGTGCCGTGTTCTGGTGCTGGCTCACAGGGGTGTTCGGCATGTCGACCAAATATGCAGAGGGACTGCTGGCCGTGAAATACCGGGTGAAAAATGCGTCGGGCGAGATGATTGGCGGTCCGATGTACGCCCTGGAACGCGGACTGGGCATGAAATGGCTGGGTATCCTGTTCTGTATCTTCACCGCACTGGCGGCTTTCGGCATCGGCAACACGGTGCAGGCCAATTCCATTTCCTTATTACTCCATGAATCCTACGGGGTATCACCTCACCTGACAGGTATAGCAATGAGCGTCCTGACGGCCCTCGTGGTCATCGGCGGCGTCAAAAGCATCGCCAGAGTGTGCATGGGACTCGTCCCGCTCATGGCCTTGCTCTATGTGGGAGGCTGCATCTACATCCTGATGGTGAACCATGCCTACCTGGGGGCTTCCATCCGCCTCATTCTGGAATCGGCTTTCTCGGCCCGTGCGGCGGGCAGCGGTTTTGTGGGCACCACGGTGATGATGGCGGCCCGCTACGGCATCGCGCGTGGACTTTTCTCCAATGAGTCGGGACTGGGGTCGGCTCCCATCGTGGCGGCAGCAGCCCAGACACGCAACCCGGTGCGCCAGGCACTGGTTTCTTCCACAGGTACCTTCTGGGACACAGTGGTTATCTGCGCCCTGACCGGACTGGTACTGGTGAGCAGCATCCTGGCCTATCCGGACATCGACTACACGAGCGACGCGGCCCTGACCAAGATGGCCTTCGCGAAAATCCCCTACGTCGGCACTCCCATCCTGTCGTTCGGCATCGTGACCTTTGCCTTCAGCACCATCCTGGGCTGGACGTATTATTCGCAGAAGGCCGTAGAGTACCTGGGAGGCCGGAAAATCATGCGGGCCTACCGCCTGCTGTGGATTGTGATGGTGTATGTAGGTTCCGTAGTCAACCTGTCCCTCGTGTGGAACTTCGCCGATGTGGTCAATGCCCTCATGGCCATTCCGAACCTTATCTCCCTGCTTCTGCTCTCGGGGGTCATCGTCAGCGAAACCCGGAAGTATCTCTGGAACGACCGCCTGAATGATTATCACGAGGAGTAGGATTAGGCTTCCCAAACAGAGAAATTGCTCCCTAAAAAAACGCTTCGGCGTTTTGTATATCCCTTCCGAAGACACAAAAAACCCCGAGGACTCTTGCAAGTCTCCGGGGTTCTCAGAAAAGGTCAAAAATATCTTTTATTTATTTTGCTTCGTTCAAGTCGATACCTTTGTTGCGCAGTGTCATGGCCATCAGACGTACGTAGTTTGAGTACTGCTTTTCGTCCAGTGTCTGTTTCATCAGCTTCAGGTTGCCGTATACAGCCTTGCGAACTTTTTCCTTGTTGTCAGTCTTTGAGGAGTTGGCACGGGTCATTTCCTGCTCAAAATAGTCGCAAATATCAGCTACTTTCTCGTGCTGGGTAGATGACAGATTCAGATACTTAGTCAGTTTAGACTTGTTGATTGAACCGTTCCACTTTTCTGCATTGCTGTTGCCCTGCACACCTTCTGCGAACATAGAAACTGAAAAAGCCAATGCGGCTACCAATGTTAATCCTAATCTTTTCATACCTTTAAAATCTTTTACCTAAAAACTTTGTTACCTAAATAATTCTCTAGTTTAGCTCGAGCTATTTCTTTTTACCGATGCAAAGATAAGTATATGTTGAACAACATAAAAACAAAGCAGAAGAAAAGTTGCCTTTCCCCTATCATTTATTGACGTACATCAAGAAACAGATATCAAAATGAACAAAATCTTCATTATTTTGTAATATATCGCCTCATTTCTTTCCATATTCATTACTACTTGCAGACTGTTCGACAGGTTAGGCTCCACAACGTAACAACAAGTAAGTATCCTTTATCCAAATGCGAACTTCTGCCAGCCCCTCCTGTCCGTATGCTCACGCGACAACCGACGAAGAGTCTTTATGGCATAAAAAAAGCCCCTGCGCTGTGCAGAGGCTTTTCTTTATTTCAAGACTTATAATTTCTTGATTATCCACCGAAGTTATCATACATGATAGAAGAGCTTTCAACGCCCAGGCTATCCAGCATGTTAACCACAGCTTTTGACATCGGACCAGGACCACACATGTAGTATTCGATGTCTTCCGGAGCTTCGTGGTCTTTCAGGTAAGTGTTGTACATTACCTGATGAACGAATCCCGGAGTGTACTTCACGCCCGCTGCATCGGCTGCCGGATCCGGACGGTCGAGTGCCAAGTGGAAGTGGAAGTTCGAGAAGTCTTTTTCCAGCTGCAGGAAGTCTTGCAGGTAGAACACTTCGTTCAGCGCACGGGCACCATAGAAGTAGTGCAGTTCGCGGTCTCTTGTGTTCAACGTACGCGTCATGTGCATAATCTGTGCACGCAGCGGAGCCATACCGGCACCACCACCGACCCAGATCATTTCCTTCTTTGAGTTGAAAATCGGATGGAAGTCTCCGTAAGGACCACTCATCAGCACCTTGTCACCCGGTTTCAGGGTAAAGATGTAAGAAGAAGCGATACCCGGCATCACATCCATGAAACCGCTGCGGTCGGGTTTGAACGGTGGAGTAGCGATACGTACGGTCAGCATGAATACGTCGCCTTCAGCCGGATAGTTGGCCATAGAGTAAGCACGGATGGTTTCTTCTTCGTTTTTACACTTCAGGTTAAACAAACCGAACTTTTCCCATGCAGGCAGGTATTCCTTACCGATAAGGTCTTTATCGATATCCTTGTTGTAGTCCATTTCATATTTAGGAATCTTGATCTGTGCGTAAGAACCCGGGATGAAGTCCATGTGGGCACCCTTAGGCAACTGCACCTTGAATTCCTTGATGAAAGTAGCCACGTTCTTGTTGGAGATAACCGTACATTCGTATTCCTTTACACCCATTACAGATTCAGGCACCTTGATAGACAGGTCACCTTTCACCTTCACCTGGCAACCCAGACGCCAGTGGTCTTTCTGCTGCTTGCGGCTGAAGTGGCTCACTTCAGAAGGCAGGATTTCGCCGCCTCCTTCAATCACCTGACACTTGCACTGTCCGCAAGAACCCTTACCACCACAAGCTGAAGGCAAGAATACGCCGTTAACGGCCAATGTGTTCAGCAACGTAGAGCCGGATTCTACTTCCATTTCCTTGTCGCCGTTGATAGTCAGTTTCACGTTGCCGGAAGCCACAAGGAAATTCTTCGCTACCAGCAGGATGACTACCAGCACCAGAATAGTCACCAGGAATACTCCAATGCTCGCTAAAATAAAATTCATATCCATTGTCTTATTCCTTTCCTATTAGATGTTCAAACCAGAGAAACACATAAATGCCATTGCCATCAGACCTACAGTGATGAAAGTGATACCCAGTCCTCTCAGCGGAGCAGGTACGTCAGAGTAAGCCATTTTCTCACGGATGGCAGCCAGACCTACGATGGCCAGCATCCAGCCGATACCTGAACCCAGTGCGTAAGAGACAGCATCACCGATGCCACCGATGAACTTCGGGTCGGAAGGAGTCAGGTTGATGCGCTGCTGCATGAACAGAGAGGCACCCATGATGGCGCAGTTCACGGCAATCAACGGCAGGAAGATACCCAGCGAAGCATACAGCGAAGGGCTGAAACGCTCCACAATCATTTCCACCAACTGTGTAATGGCCGCGATAACGGCAATGAAGAGGATGAAGCTCAAGAAGCTGAGGTCAATGCCCAAAATACCGTCGGCAGCCAGTACCTTCGTCTGGAGCAAATAGTTGACCGGCAAAGTCACCACCAGCACGAAAGTTACAGCAATGCCCAGACCGACAGCTGTTTTCACATTCTTCGATACCGCCAGGTATGAACACATACCCAGGAAGAACGCGAATATCATATTGTCCACAAAGATGGAGCGGACCAATAAACTGAAAAAATGTTCCATAATGTCTTTCCTTTACTTGTTATTCCTTATCTTGTAATTCAGGATGCTTCGCACGCTGGTACCATATCAGGCAAGCCACGATAATCAACGCCATCGGCGGCATCAGCATCAAGCCGTTGTTCACATAGCCGAACTCCTGGATAGCTGCATGGTTCAGGACATTGAAACCCAGCAACGTACCTGAGCCCAGAAGCTCACGGATGAAAGCCACGATGACCAGAATCTTGGCATAGCCCAGTCCGTTGCCCAGACCGTCAAGACAAGATTCCCACGGGCCGTTTGCCATCGCAAACGCTTCCAGACGTCCCATCAGGATACAGTTGGTGATAATCAGACCTACATATACTGAAAGCTGGACACTTACGTCGTAGGCAAAAGCCTTCAGCAGTTCGCTTACGATAGTCACTAACGCAGCAACGACCACCAACTGTACGATAATACGGATACGGTTCGGAATTGTCTTGCGGATTAATGAGATGACCACATTCGAGAATGCGGTGATAATGGTTACCGAAAGTCCCATCACGATGGCCGGTTCCAGTTTGGAAGTAACGGCAAGTGCCGAACAAATACCCAACACCTGTACGGTGACCGGATTGTTCATGCTAATCGGGGTGGAGAACACTTCTCTATTCTTGGCTGAAAATAAATTTCCCATATTATATTTCCCCTCCTATTATTCTTTAGCGGTTAAAAACTTGGTATAGTTTCCCATGCAGTTCTTCAGCATCTGTCCTACGGCCACTGAAGTAATCGTACCTCCGGAAATACCGTCCACCTGGAACTCAGGCTTGTCAATCTTCCCGTTCTTTACGACATCCAGTCCGATGGCATCTCCGTCCAGCACGTTCTTGTCCTTGAACTCATTCTGGAAATGTTCGGTAGCGATTTCCGCACCCAGGCCCGGAGTTTCTGATGCATGTGAGAAATAAGTGCCATACACGGTGTTCTTATCCTCGTTCAAGGCTACATAGCCCCAGATGGCACCCCACAATCCCGTACCATAAACGGGTATAACATACTTCTTCTGTCCGTCTATCTCGCAGACGAAAAGATGGGCTTCTCCCTTTTCCTTATATGCTTTCTCATATCCGGTAACGAAGCTGCCTTCGTATGGCTTCAGCGAACCGTCTTCAGCCACCAGCATGTCTTCTTTCACCACTTCGGCAAATTTGGCTTCCGCATCTTCCACTTCACGGATACCCAAAGCCGAAAGAATCTGTTTTTTCGTATCCAACTCTACATTTTTTCCTTGCAGGTCGCGCAAAGAAGAGTTGACGAAAGCCAGCAAGAATGCTACGATAACAACCATTACCGAAGCATAAATGATAGTATAAGAGTTACTATTGGTATTCATTGTATTTTCGGTTTTTATTTGTTAGACATAGCACGTTTTGCACGACGCGAAATATTGTTCTGCACTACCACATAGTCAATCAGCGGTGCAAAGATATTCATCAGCAGGATAGCCAGCATCATGCCTTCGGGATAACCCGGATTGAGCACACGGATGATGATGGCCATGGCACCGATCAGGAATCCATAAACGTATTTACCGTTCTCCGTACGTGAAGAAGTGACAGGGTCGGTCGCCATGAACACGGCACCAAAACAAAAACCACCCAGGCACAGATGTTCATACCAAGGCATGTGAGCCACTGCGGTATCCGGTCCCCATTGGTTGAACACCCAACCCATCACGGCACCACCAACGAATACTGACAGCATCGTTCTCCAGCTTGCCACGCCCGACCATAACAGGATAACGGCACCGATAGCAATGGCAATTACGCTCGTCTCGCCGATAGAGCCCGGAATCAGACCGGTCACCATATCCCACGAGAAAGCAGGGCACTCGGCAACCTTTGCCACACCTAACGGAGTAGCGGCTGTCAACCCGTCCACAGTCTTGCCCAAACCGAAAATGCTGTCACTGGACACCCATACCGTATCACCGGACATCTTGGTCGGATAAGCAAAGAACAGGAAGGCACGAGTAATCAACGCCGGATTGAAGATATTCATACCTGTACCACCGAACACTTCCTTTGCAAACACCACAGAGAAAGCAGTAGCCACGGCCAGCATCCACAACGGACACTCAACCGGCACAATCATCGGAATCAACATACCGGAAACCAGGAAACCTTCCTGAATTTCTTCCTTCTTCCACTGGGCTACCACAAATTCGATACCCAGACCTACCACGTAGGATACAATGATTTTCGGCAGTACAGCCAGGAAACCATAGCCGAACATTTCCCAGAAGCTTCCTTCTACATTGGTAGCATGGAAATGCTGGTAACCTACATTATACATACCGAACAACAAGGCCGGTATCAGCGCAATCACGACGAACGACATGATACGTTTGCTGTCTATCGCATCGTGGATGTGCGTACCTGTCTTCGAAGTAGTGTTCGGAACAAACAGGAATGTTTCAAACCCGTCGAACACAGAACGAAAAGCATGAAATTTGCCTCCCTCTTCAAAGTTAGGCTTTATCTTATCGAGATAATTTCTTAACGCGTTCATTTATTAATAATCGTTTTAGTTAGCATTAACACATTTCACGGCGGAGCATGTCGAGTCCGTCGCGAACAATACGCTGCAGTTCCATCTTTGAAGAGCAGACAAATTCACACAAGGCAAAGTCTTCCGGAGCTACCTCGTAAATACCTAGTGCTTCCATACGGTCGATGTCGCCCGCAATGATGGCCTTGATCAGGTATTCCGGCAGGATATCCATCGGAAGTACGTGGTCGTATTCGTTCGACATGATCATGTGGCGTTCACCACCCTTCACACGTGCATCCAACACATATTCTTTCTTCTTGCCCATCATCCAGCTGAAATAAGAATGGCTGGTACTGAAATCGTTCAGACGCGGCATGATCCAACCCAGCATTTCGTGTACGTCGCTTCCTTCCGGAATCACGGTCACCTGGCTGTGGAAGGCTCCCAGATAACCGTTGGCAGTAATCTGCTTTCCGGTCAATACGTTACCGCTGATATAACGCAAAGCCTTGTCCGTAGTTACATTGTTGGCAAATACACCTGTCAGCAGGGCACCTACTTTCAGCTTCACGTAAGCAGGTTTCAACACTTCCGAACCAGTCACTGCCACAGTACGGGTAAAGTCTACACGTCCCGTATTGAACAGCCGGCCAATAAAGATGACAGCCTGCGGATCAATAGTCCATACTGTTTCACCCTTGTTTACCGGAGCAATGTGGTTAATCTGCACGCCGACGTTACCTGCCGGATGAGGTCCGTCAAACACATTGACTTCCACATTCTTTGCCTGCGTCAAAGCAGGTGACTTCTGGTTCACACTGATACTCAGGTATGTCTTGGCCATCTTAGCCAACGCATCCAGTCCAGTCTGGAAATTCGCTTCTTCGCCAGAAAGCGCCAGTTCAAATTCTGGAGCCAGCGGGTTCGTGTCGAATGCAGAAACGAAGATAGCACGAGGTGCTACAGTCGGATCGGCCACTACGTCATACGGACGCTGACGGATAAACGCGAACAAACCGGCATTCAGCAGCATTTCCTTTACAGCAGCCCCGTCGAGAGAAGCTACGCTCTTCTTGCCGAATTCTTCGAAGTCCTGTTCCGCAGCCGCCTGTACGGTAATGCTCATCACCTTACGTCTTGCTCCACGTTCCACGCTTGTTACTACGCCACTTACCGGCGAAACAAATTTCACTTCAGGATGATTCTTGTCTACAAACAAGGGTCCTCCGGCCATGACATATTCCTGTTCCTTCACGACTACCTTCGGAGTCACGCCTGTAAAATCATCGGGACACAGTGAATAGAATCCCGGCTCCTTTACAGCCACCACTTGTGCAGCAGCCTTGCCTTTCAGGTTTATGTCTAAGCCTTTACGCAATTTAATTAAATTTGCCATGTTAGGTTATAAAAAATGGTTTTCTATTTTGCGTGCAAAATTAAAGAAAAAAGAAGTGAAAAAAGAACATTTGCCCATCGAATTAGAGAAATATTTCTTTATATCGTGGGCAAATGTAAAATCTACATGACAAAACAGCGATTCTGTCACCTGGAGAAAGCAAAAATTTCCTTAATATCCCTTATGCTGATATAAATTGGGATTCATGCCGACCACCTTTTCGGGGATGGGAAATACCGTCGTATACCCGTTTTCTTCCCCCGGAAGCTGCGGACGGTCGCTGTAGGCACGGGTAAAACGGCCGAAGCGGATGAGGTCTTGCCGCCTCCATCCTTCCCAGGCCAGCTCCCTCATACGTTCTTCCAGCAGACAGTCGAGGGTGGCTGTCTGCGGAGGCATCCCCACCCGGCTTCTCACCCGGTTCAGCTCGGCATCGCCGTTCTCTCCGTTGCGCACCTTGGCCTCGCTCTGCATGAGCAGCATGTCGGCATAGCGGAAGAGCACGATGTCATTGTCCAGCAGTTTCCCGTCTTTGAGGGCCGTCGGGTCGACCTCGTATTTCTTCATCCGGGCTCCGGCGGTCTTTTCCCAGGGCTGTCCCGATACGTCGAGGGCTACCTTCCACGGCTCATACACCAGCGGGGTCACTCCGTCGTCGAGCATCACCTGACGGCCTTCCAGGTCGTTCACCGGACCGGCAAAATAGCAATAATCAAACCGGGCATCCACCTGCGGCGTGTCGTAGCCGAAAGCTTCCAGCACTTCCTTTGTGGCCGACGCTCCGTTTTCCCCTCCCAGTCCGTAAGCTTTGGCATGGTTGTAGTGGCGCGAGCGGAACAGGTAGATAAACTGGTTGGCATACAGTGTCTTGTCCATGGGAATCACAAAGATATTCTCTTTCGAAGACTCGTTGAAGACCGCAAAATTGGCCGTATAGTCTTCTTCCAGGCTGTATCCGGCAGCCGCCAGTTTCTCCCCATAACGGCACACCGTCTGCCAGGCATTCAACGACTGCCCGTCCACTTCGAAAAAGAGCGATTTCCCGTCCGGACGGCTTCCGTCGGTCCAGTCGTCGTCGGCATAGACTTCGGCATTCAGGGCCAGCTTGGCCAGCAGGAACCAGACCACCGGACGGGTCACCCTTCCATAATAGACTCCCGGCTGATTGCTCCGTTCCAAGCTCAGGAAAGGTTCGGAATCCATCAGTTCTTTCACGATGAAATAGAACACCTTAGACCGTTTTTCCTGAACAATCTCTTCAAGTGCCGGACTGCTCTTCTCAATGAGAGGCACACTGCCGAAAAGGTCCATGATATAATAATAAAACATCGCCCGCAAGGCCCGCACTTCGGCCACCAAAGGAGCCACCTCTTCCGTGGGATGCGCCGCCGAAAAAGCCTGGATTTTCTCCAGCGAGCCGTTGCACAGAATCACCGTGCGGTACAGGTATTCCCAAGTGGCATAAATGGCCTCGTTGTTCACTCCCCAGCGATGCAGGTACAAGCCCTGCCAGAATCCCCCGTCATACCAGTCGCCTCCGCGGGTAGGCATCATCGCCTCGTCGGTGGTGAAGGTATTCAGGTCGTATATGCCCCGCCCGGTGCCTTGCAGTCCCTGACTGTCGACATAGCCTCCCACGTAGTTGTACAGCGAAAGCACCCCGTTGCGCTGCACGTCCGACAGCGTGGAATAGGCCGTTTCCTCGTCCAGCCGGTCCTTGGGACTTTCATCGAGATAAGCACTGCAGGAAGCACCGGCAAGGAGGCTGAGAGCGGCAGATATAAAAATATATATTCTTTTCATAACAAGCGGTTTAGAAGTTAAGACTTAAACTGATGATATAGGTTCTTGAAAGCGGGTAAGTCCGTTTGTCGTCCACCCCGAAAGTCTCGTCCACGAGCGTGGAATTGATGAGCGGAGTCAGTCCCGAATATCCGGAAATGGTTCCTAGGTTGTTGACGGTCAGCGCCAGTCGGGCCCCGTGCAGGTAACGCGTTTTCCGGAGCGGAATGTTCCATCCCACGGTGAGGTAATCAAAGTTCACGTAATTGCCGCTTTCCAGCCAGTAGTCCGTAGCCGTGAGGTCGCGTATGTTCCGTGCCGGAGCCTCCGCCAACACATTGTAGTCAGGCAGGCTGTTCATGTTCATATACGTCAGAGACGTTCCGTTATAAATCTTGTGCCCGAATGCCCCGTTTATCTGCAGCGACACATCGAAACGCTTGTACCGGAAACTGATGTTCGAACCCAGCAGCGTCTTGGGGGTAGCCTGTCCGGCCACATAACGGTCTTCCCCGTCCTCCAGGTTCACGCCTCCCCCGTTCAGGTCGGCAATCTGATAGGTGTATCCCCCCTTTCCGTCCGGCACAAGTCCCTCGCAATGCGGCAAATAGAAAACTCCCAGCGGTTGTCCCACAATCTGATACACAATCTGGTTGTACCCACCGTGCAGACCGGCCCCGTTGAGTCCTGCCAATGCCGTATACTGTGCTGCACTGACCTGTTCCCCTTCATAGATTCCGCTCAGCGACAGGAGCTTGTTGCGCTGGAACGTCACATTGGCGTTGATATTCAGCTCCATATCCTTGGTACGCAGCGGAGTCAGACCGATGGAAAGCTCCGTACCGCTGTTCCGCATGGAACCCAGGTTGGCCAGCAGTTTGTTGTAGGCAAAGGGAGGCACACTCACGTCATACTGATACAGCATATCCCGGGTTTTGGAAAGGTAATAGTTCACCGAAAGCAGCACACGGTTGCCGTAGAACCCCATGTCCACCCCCGCATTGAAGGTCGACTTCACCTCCCATTTCAGGTTCGGGTTGACATTCTTCAGGCTTTCATACGTCACAATCGGTGAGTTGCCCACCGGTGTCACCCCGTTCGGCCGGACCAGTGACAGGGTGGTGTACGAATCAATTCCTCCCTGGTTGCCCGCCAGTCCGTAGCCCATCCTCAGCTTCAGGTTGTCAATCCAGCGATACGGCCGCATGAACTTCTCCTGTGTCACGTTCCAGGCCACTGACACGGCCGGGAACACGCCCCATTTGTGGTTCCGTCCGAACTTGGAAGAAGCATCCGTCCGCAAGTTGGCCGTCAGCACATAGCGGTCGTCGTACGTATAGTTCACCCGTCCCAGGAAAGACACCAGATGCGGTTCTTCGTAATAAGAGCCTGTTCCCTCCCAGGGACGCAGGGCCCCCGCCTGCAAGCTGTGATAGCCCATCGTATTCGATGAAAAATTGGTCGTGGTCGTATAAAACCCCTGAAAGCGGTCTTTCTCCACTTCCCCCAGGGCCAGCACATCCAGGAAATGCACTCCCAGCTTCTTCTGGTACGTCAGCATGGCATTCCCCAGCATGGACTCCGCCCTGCGGTTGCCCCGGTAAGCCTGTCCGTTGCCCCACACCGTGGTCGGCAGAAACTGCGCATTCTCCGTCGTGCTGTACGTATAAGAGCCGAACAGCACCATCTTCAAATCCTTCCATAGATGGAACGTCAGGCGGGCATGGGCACTGAAATAAGAAGTCTCCTCCCGGTTGTCCACGTCCATCCAGGCCAGCGGATTCGTAATCTGGCTGGCCGTCGTAATCTGGTCCCATCCTCCCGTCTCCGGGTTGGGAAAATCAGGGAAGGTAGGATTGAAAGCCGCCGCCGAATAGAATGTCTTCTGCAGGTCGAACAGCGTGCGGTCGCGCCGCATGGAGCCGAACAGCCCCAGCTCGCAGTCAATCAGTCCGTCGAGCATCTTCTGCGACATATTCATGTTGGCCGTAAACAGTTTCATGCCTTCGTGCTGGATCACTCCCTCCCGGTTCTGGAAGCCCAGCGACACCCTGTAATTGGAAGCTTCTCCTCCCCCATAAAATGCGATATTGTGGTTCTGCTGCAAACCCGTCTGTTCGATGGCCTTCTGGAAGTCCGTATCATACCCCTTGTCGAGGATGCTCCACCCGTGTTCCGCCGCCAGCCGGCGATACTCCGCCCCCGACAGCATATCCAGTCTGCGGTAGGCATGCGAGATTCCGAAGCTGCCGTTGTAGTTGACGCGCGTCTTCCCCGCCAGTCCCTTCTTGGTGACGATGTTGATGACGCCCGAAGCCCCACGCGAACCGTACTGCGCCGTCTCCGACGCATCCTTCAGGATGGTAAAGGTCTCGATGTCGGCAGGATAGACCGAAGCCAGCATCGTCAGGTCGCCCAACACCCCGTCCACGATAATCAGCGGGTCGTTGCCGCTGGTCAGCGAAGTCGTTCCCCGCAGACGCACCGACTCCAGCGCCGCCATCCCGTTGTTGCTCTTCAGGATGGTAAGGCCGGGCACTCGTCCCTGAATGGCTTCCAGCGGGTTGGTAATCAGCTCCCGGTTCATCTGTTTCTCCGTAATCTGCTCCACCGAGCCGGAAATGTTTTTCAGACTTCCACGGGCATAACCAATGGTATAAATGGAATCAGGCGGCAGGTCTTCTCCGTTCTGTCCCTGTACGCAAAGAGGGAAACCGCCCCACAAACATCCCAGGAACCACATGCTGCACAGCGCCTGGGAAACCGGTCGTGTCTTGTTCATAGCACACTGAATTTAAGGTGAAAAGGGCGCGAAGATACCCGGTATCTCCTCGCCCCGTCAAAATGACTCTTTTCACAAAGAAAAGATTTTTTCCGCAATAAAACAAGCCACGGAACGGTTATTTCCCCCGGCTCGCTTATTTTTCTTCCGCAAACATCGGATCCCATGCCGGAAGCTGTATCGGCTTCTGCTTGAAAATGTCGAGCACTTTCTTCGGCACGTATTTGGTTTCCAGTACCAGGCGGAACATGTATTCATTGAACCATTCGTCGGTCATGATCAGGTGTCCCTGATAGCCGGCAGAAGGGCCCCAGCTGTTTTCCACCATCCATTTTTTCGGCTTTCCGTGCTCGTCGAGGTCGACAGCCATCAGCGTCATGGCATGAGCCGACATGCTGGCGAAGGTCTGGATACGCTGCTTCTTGTCCATGCCGAAAGTGGTGCCCATCAGCGAATCGAAATCATAATTGTGCACGTCCAGCAGTCCGCGGTTGCTGTCCATCTGGGTCACGTCGCTGGAGAAATACATCCGGGTGCTGTCCTTCAGTGAGGCGATGGCCATCTCCTTGATTTCCTCCACCGGCAGGTTCACGTACGTCCAGTTCTTCCCGTCGTAACAGTGACGGTCGTAGGCAATCTCGTAGCACTTATAGTATTCGCGCGACGGGTCGTTCATCACCATCACGTAGTTAGTCAGCAGGTTCTTGTCGCCATACTTCTCCAGGAACGACATCGGTGTGTGATGCTCTGTTTCCACCACCTTGCCCTTGCTGTCCTTGCGCACGTAGTCGAACGAAGTCGGCGGCACGCCCAGGGTCAGTGCCAGCATCCGGTAGACCGTACCCAGCATCTCTTCCTTCCGTTTCTCAATGACTGCCGTCTTTTCGCCTTTGGCCGACAAGTCTCTCAGTTCCAGCCCGAACTCCTTCAGTTTCAATCCAATCAATGACGACATATACGACGTATGCTCACTGCTGTACGTTTCCGGCATGGCCTCCTTGGGCACCAGTCCGTACTTCGTCACGATGTCGGCCACCCCCGTAAAGGTACCTCCGTCGCTCAGCGGATGCTTGAACAGCCATTCCACCGTCTGGTCGCTCATCGGCTTGCCCGCCGTTTCAATCACCCCCTGCAGGAAGAGGTTGGACTTCTCCAGCTGGTCCCAGAAGAAACAGTACACCTGCGAGAACTCCAGTCCCGGCAAGTCGTATTTGGCAATGGCCTTGGCCCGCATCACGTTCAGTCCCGTAAACAGCCAGCAGCGGCCCGACGACTGCTGGTCGGTGATTCCCTTCGACTCCACCTTGATGGAGAAATCGGCGTCCACCGCCTGCTGGTTTTCCTGGTTCAGGGCCAGTTGCTTGATGCTGGTACCGCCCAAGGCATTGCGAATCGCCTTGTCGGCAGCTGTATTCTGATAACTGCGCTGAATTTCCTTCAGCATTTCCGGAGAGATGCCTCCATTCTGTGCCTGCAATGTCAGCCCGAAAGCCATCAGGCAGGCAGCCAATGTTACGTGTTTCTGGTTCATTATATTTTATGGTTTTAATGAGTTCATTCCTTGTGCTTGGCCGGACGCACAATCTTGTAGCCGATGCACGCCACGAAGATGCTCATCAGCGGACTGAGCAGGTTGAAGAAGCAGTACGGCAGGTACACCAGCGTAGGCACACTCAAGATGGTGGCCTGCGTCATGCCGCACGTGTTCCAGGGAATCAGCGGACTGGTCACCGTCACGGCATCTTCCGTCGTACGGCTCAGCAGACGCGACTCGTATCCGTTCTTCTGGTAAATATCCTTGAACATGTTTCCGGTGAGGATAATCGAAATATACTGGTCGGCCGTGGCCAGGTTCAGAAACAGGCCGGATGCCACCGTAGCCGCCACCGTCCCCGCCAGCTTATGGGTCAGGTGTACGAACATCCGCGTAATGCTGCCCAGCATGCCGCAGGCCGTCATCGCCCCGCCCAGGCACATGGCACAGAGAATCAGCCACACCGTGTCCATCATGCCGCCCATGCCGCGGGTGGCAATCAGTTCCGTCAGTTCCGGACTGGAGGCCTGCACAGACGTGCCGCCCGACAAAGCCAGCAGCACTCCTTTATATAAGGCTTCGGCACCAGACACTCCCTCGCCGGCCACCTCCCGCAGCACATCGGTCTGAAACACCAGCATGCAGACCACAGCCAGTGCCGTCGACACAAACAGCGTGATGATGGACGACACCTTCCGGGCAATCAGGATACCCGTCACTACCGGCACCAGCAAGACCCAGAAGGTGATGTGGAAACGTTCGGCCAGTCCGGTGGTAAACACCGCCATCTGCGAACTGTCCATGGCCTCGTGCGAAAAACCGGCCACCGTAAAAATCGCCAGGGCAATCACGATGGAGGGCACCGTGGTGTACATCATGTAACGGATGTGCGTGAACAGCGGGGTGTCCGTCACCGACGAAGCCAGGATGGTCGTGTCCGAAAGCGGAGACACCTTGTCGCCGAAGTACGCCCCCGACACGATGGCTCCGGCAATCCAGCCCTCGTCGAATCCCTGTGCCTTGCCGATGCCCATCAGGGCAATGCCGATGGTGGCTATCGTGGTCCACGAGCTGCCGGTCATGACCGATACCACGGCACAAATCGCACAGCACGACACCAGGAAAAATTTCGGATGGATAATCTGTACACCGTAATATATCAGCGTAGGTACTACGCCACCCAGCATCCAGGCTGCCGACAGCGCACCGATAATCAGTAGGATAATCAGGGCGGAACTCACCCCTGCAATGTTGTTCACAATGGCATGCTCAATATCTCTCCAGGCCACCCCGTAACGCCCCATGCCCATGGCGGCACACAAGGCCGTCGTCAGCAGCAGGCAAATCTGACTGCCCCCGCCCAGCGCATCGGCTCCCAGCAGACGGATGGTAAAAAAAAGCAGGACCACCAGGACCAGCACCGGCAACAACGAAGCCAGCGGAGAAGGAATTTTCAGTTTCTGTGTCATTTCGTCAATCTATGTTCAATAATCTATGGTTTCCTAAAAACGGCACAAATTTCCGAATATTTTTTCAAATATCCGCATAAATTCTATTTTTATTTGCATTTTCAATGTAAAAATGAATAAAAATAGAATTTTATTACCGCAAAAACAGACAAACAAAGCTTTCTGCAAAACTTAAAAACTGCTAATAACCCTTTCCGATGTCCACTTTCTTCATCGGTTATTTGTACTTTTGTTCACTAATTGCAGAAAAAATAGATGAGTAGATTCACGCGCATAAAACAAGCCATACGCCTCACGGTCATTTCCGCACTGATTCTTTATTTCGGCCTGATTGCCCTGTTCAGCCTTCCGGCGGTGCAGCATCGTGTCAGTACGTATGCGGCCCGTGAGCTTTCCCGGCTGGTGCAGGCCGAGGTCCGCATCGGCAACGTCGACCTGGGCTTGCTGAACCGCGTGGTCATCCAGAACGTGCGCATCAAGGACCGGCAGGGAAAAGACCTGCTGGGCATCTCGCGTTTCTCCGTCAAGATAGACATCCCTTCGCTTTTCCGCAATCAGATTCGCATCAGCAGCATCCAGCTGTTCGGTCTGGACGCCCGTCTGAGCCGTCCCACTCCGGATGCCCCGCTGAACTGCCAGTTTCTCATCGACGCCTTTGCTTCCAAAGACAGCACGAAGCAGGAAAGTCACCTCGACCTGCGCATCAACTCCATATTGATTCGCCGCGGACAGGTGCACTACGATGTCCTCTCGGAAGCGGTCACCCCCCGGAAATTCAACTCCAGCCACATCGGCATCAGTGAGCTTTCGGCCACCCTCTCCTTGAAGGCCTTGCAGAAAGACTCGCTCAACGCCCAGATCCGGCGCATGAGCTTCAACGAACAGAGCGGCTTCCGCCTGAAGAAGTTTGCCCTCAAGGTGACGGCCAATCCGCAGGGCATCTACCTGCAGGAGCTGACTCTCCACCTGCCGTCTACCTTCGTGTGCATCGACACGCTGTCGGCTACGGGCAACCTCAAGGACCCGCACCTGCTGACGTCGCCGGAGAATCCGGTGAACTACATGGGCAACCTGCGGGCCTCTGTCACACCGGCCGACCTGTCGTATTTCGTCCCGGCACTGACGCACTTCCAGGACTCCATCCACATCGACGCGACGTTCCGCGGCAAAGGACGGCAGTTCCGCTGCACCCACTTCTACCTGGCCAGTCCCCAGAAGGAGCTGATTCTGCGCGCACAGGGGATGATGGACGCCAACCAGTCTGTCAAGTCACCTTATTTCTTCGGCGAAATCACCCAGGCCGATGTCAGCGAGAAAGCCCTTCCCTGGCTGTTCCACAACCTGAAAGGGGCAGAAACGAACCTGCCCGACCTCATCCAGCGCCTCGGATTCATCCAGTTCCAGGGCGACGTGTCGGGCTATCCCTCACGCATCACCGCCCACGGTACCGTCAAGAGCCGTCCGGGACAGCTCAACGCCAACGTGACCATGCACACCGACACGCTGACCTTGCAGAAAAGCTACTCGGGACGCATCTCGACCCAAGACTTCGAGCTGGGGAAACTGCTGGCCAAGGAGGAACTCGGGAAGACCTCGTTCGACCTGGAGCTGAAGGGACTGCAATACCGCAACAACCAGCTGGAATCGCACATCAAGGGAGAGATTTCGTCTCTCGAATACAACCATTACCAGTACCAGCACATCGCGCTGAACGGCGACTTCAAGCCGGGCGGGTTCAACGGACACCTCTCACTCGACGACCACAACGGGAAAATCACCATGGACGGGAGCTTTGTCACCAGCCAGGCGGTACCCGACTTCAACCTGCGTGTGAAAGTGCGCGACTTCCGTCCATACTCCCTGCACCTTACCAAAAAATACGAAGATACTGACCTCTCGCTCAACCTGACGGCGGACTTCTCCGGACATTCCATCGACGACATGCGGGGAAGCATCCACCTCGACAGCCTGCAGGTGCGCACCCCCGACGAGGCCGGCAACTATTTCCTGCCTCATCTGCAAATCAACGCCACGCAACCGCAGGCACACTCGCCCGAGAAAGAAATACGCATCACCTCTCCTTTCCTGAACGGGAGCATCCAGGGGAGATATGCCTACCACACCTTGCTGAAAAGCATCGAGAAAGTCATCCGCAAGCACCTGCCTTCGCTGTTCCCGGAAGCAAAAAGCCGGAAGGGCGCCGAACCGAACAACCAATTCCGCTTCCAGTTCCGCATGGAAAACAGCGACTTCCTGTCGAAGGTGCTCCACGTACCTTTCGACCTGCAGATGCCGGCCGTCCTCAATGGCCAGTTCAACGACAGCCTCTCGCAGATGCGCATCAACGGCTACCTCCCGCAGTTCAGCTACAACGGCAAGCACTATGAGTCGGGGGCCCTGCTGTGTGAGACGCATCCCGATGAACTCCAGTTCCAGGTGCGCGCCAGTACCCTGATGAAGAAGGGGGCCATGTTCAACCTCTCGCTCCTCACCCGGGCCAAGGACGACAAGCTGCACAGCACGCTCTACTGGGGCAACAACACCCAGCTCACCTACAGCGGCAAGATTGATGCGGTGGCTTCCTTCAGCCAGGACCCCCGCCACAAAGGACTGCACACCCGCGTGGACATCCAGCCCAGCCAGATTATCCTGAACGATACCACCTGGCACATCCACCCGGCCAGCGTAGACATTGCCAAAGACAGCATCGAGATACACAACTTCCTGTTCGAGCACCGCGACCAGCACCTGAAAATCCACGGGCGGCTGGGAAAGGCCGACACGGACTCGTGCCTCGTAGACCTGAAGAACATCAACCTGCTCTACCTCATGGACATGATCCAGTTTCATGCCGTGCGCTTCGACGGGGGCATCAGCGGAAAGGCCCGCCTGCTCCACTTGCTCAAAGACCCGGTCATGGAGGCCCGGCTCGACGTGAAAGACTTCTCGCTGAACCAGGCGGTGCTGGGCCGTGCCGACATCCTTGCCTCGTGGGACAAGGAACTGGGGGGTGTCCGCCTGAACGCGGACATCCGGCGCGATGCGGACTGCACCACGGGCGTCACGGGCTACGTATCGCCCAAGCTCAAAGGACTCGACCTCCACATCAAGGCCGGAGGTACTCCCCTGGCCTTCCTGCAACCCTTCGTGGAAAATATTTTCAGCAACGTCAACGGAAAAGCGTACGGCGACGTGCACCTCTTCGGCCCCTTCTCCCAGCTCGACCTGGAAGGCGAAGTCAGGGCACAGATGCGCACGAAGGTCAACATCCTGAACACGACGTTCATCGCCTCGGCCGACTCCGTACACATCTCGTCCGGCTTGTTCCGCTTCCCCAATGTCCGCCTCCAGGACCCTGAAGGACATACCGGACAGGCCGACGGGGAACTGCGGCACACCAAGCTGAAGGACCTGAGCTACCGTTTCCGCTTCCAGACCGACCGCATGAAGGTGTACGACACCGACCACGAGACTCCCGACTTCCCCTTCTACGGACGCATCTATGCCACGGGCGATGTCCTGCTCCGGGGAGGCGACGGGCAGCTGAACGTCGACGGAGAAGTACGGGCCGACAACCAGACGGCCTTTGTCTACGTGCTGGGCACTGCCGCCGAAGCCACCAACTCCGGTTTCGTGACCTTCGTCGACCGTACCCCGCGCCGCCAGCAGGCTGCCGTCAAGGCCGAGGTCTACCACCCGCTCAACCGCCTGGAGGACGAAGAGGAAGACGACACGCCGACGGCCATCCATATCAACCTGCAGATAGAACCTGCCGAACGGGCCAACATGAAAATCATCATGGACCCCACGGCCGGCGACTACATATCGGCTTACGGAACCGGCAACCTGCGCATCAATTTCTTCAACCAGGGCGAGTTCCAGATGTTCGGCAACTATCACATCACCGAGGGAATCTACAAGATGAGCATGCAGAACGTCATCCGCAAGGATTTCACCCTCCAGCCCGGCGGCACGGTGTCGTTCAACGGCGACCCGCGGGCAGCGAACCTGAACGTGCAGGCCGTCTATACGGTCAACTCCGCCTCGCTCAACGACCTGATTGCCGATGCGTCTTCTTCCCGCGGCAATGTGCGGGTGAACTGTCTGCTGAACCTGACAGGCAACCTCACCTCGCCGAACCTCAGCTTCGGACTGGAACTGCCTACCGTGAGCGACGAAGACCGGGAACTGGTGCGCAGCCTCACCAGCACCGAGGAACAGATGAACACCCAGATTATCTACCTGCTGGGCGTGGGCAAGTTCTACACCTACGACTATGCCAACAACACCGGGCAGACCGATGCCACCAGCTCGCTGGCCTTCAGCACCCTGTCCGGACAGCTGAACAACATGCTCTCGCAGGTCATCAACAACCAGAACTGGAACGTGGGCACCAACCTCACCACGGGTGAGAAAGGCTGGAGCGACGTGGAAGCCGAAGCCATCCTGTCGGGCCGCCTGCTGAACAACCGGCTCATCATCAACGGCAACTTCGGATACCGCGAGAACACCTTGCGCAACACCAACTTCGTGGGCGACTTCGAGGCCATCTGGCTGCTCACCAAGAACGGGGAGTTCCGCCTGCGTGGCTACAACCAGACCAACGACCGCTACTTCACCAAGTCGACCCTGACCACACAGGGCATCGGCATCATGTACAAGAAGGACTTCATGAACTGGAAAGAGCTGGTCGACTGGTTCCTCCGCCGCCGGAAAGCGCGCAGCAGCAAGCAAGAGAAGGACGACAACGACAAATATGTCCAGAAAGACGCCGACCTTCCGGCTGCACAGAAGAAAAGAACCTCCAACGAAAAACAATTACATTAGAATATGGAAAAGACGTATTACCTTCCTGCCGAATGGCACCCGCAGAGCTACATACAGCTCACTTGGCCCCATGCCGACACCGACTGGGCCTACATGCTCGACGAAGTGGAAGACTGCTTTGTCTGCCTGGCCACTGAAATCGCCAAACGCCAGCCGCTGCTGCTCGTGGCACCGGAATTCCCGAAAGCCCTGGCCGACTTTCCCTACCGCGACCGGATTACCTTCGTGGAGTGTCCCACCAACGACACCTGGGCCCGCGACCACGGCTTCATCACCCTGCTGGAACGGCACACCGACCCGCTGCTGCTCGACTTCTGCTTCAACGGCTGGGGCATGAAGTCCGCCGCCTGCAAGGACAACCTCATCAACAGCCGCGTGTTCAAGAGCGGCGTACTCAACGGCGACTACATCAACTGCCGTGACTTCGTGCTCGAAGGGGGCTCCATCGAAAGCGACGGAAAGGGCACCCTGCTCACCACCTCGCCTTGCCTGCTGGCTCCCAACCGCAACGACACGCGCTCACGAAAGGACATCGAAGCCTACCTGATGGACCGCTTCAACCTGCGGCAGGTGCTCTGGCTCGACTACGGCTACCTGGCCGGCGACGACACCGACAGCCACGTGGACACCCTGGCCCGCCTCTGCCCCGACCATACCATCACCTACGTGCAGTGCCTGGACAAGGACGACGAGCACTACGGTGCCCTCCGCTCCATGGAAGACCAGCTCAAGACCTTCCGCACCCTCGAAGGAGACCCGTACCGCCTGCTGCCGTTGCCGATGCCCGAAGCCATCTACGACGAAGACGGACAGCGGCTCCCGGCCACCTACGCCAACTTCCTGATTATGAACGAGGCCGTGCTCTACCCCACCTACGCCCAGCCGGCAAACGATGCCCGTGCCGCACAGGTGCTGGCCGAAGCCTTCCCCGGACGTGAAATCGTGGGCGTGGACTGCCGGGCCCTCATCCAGCAGCACGGCTCCCTCCACTGCGTCACCATGCAATATCCCGAATCCGTTAAAAACGACATAGAATCATGAAACGAACCATCCGCGTCGGCCTCGTACAGCAGTCCTGTACCCCCGACCTCAAACAGAACCTCGAAAAGCTGCACCGCAACATTGCCTCCGTGGCACAGGCCGGTGCGCAACTGGTTGTACTCCAGGAACTCCATAACACACCTTATTTCTGTCAGACGGAAGACACCGGTCTGTTCGACCTGGCAGAGCCCATCCCCGGTCCTTCCACCGGCTTCTACAGTGAGATAGCCGCCGCCTACCACATCGTGCTGGTCACCTCCCTGTTCGAACGCCGTGCCGCCGGACTGTATCACAACACCGCCGTGGTTTTTGATGCCGACGGAAGCATCGCCGGCAAATACCGCAAGATGCACATCCCCGACGACCCCGCCTACTACGAAAAGTTCTACTTCACTCCCGGCGACCTGGGCTTCGAACCCATCGAGACCTCTCTCGGCAAACTGGGCGTGCAGGTATGCTGGGACCAGTGGTATCCTGAAGGAGCCCGCATCATGGCACTGAAAGGGGCCGAACTGCTGATTTACCCGACCGCCATCGGCTGGGAGAGCAGCGACACCCAGGAAGAGAAGATGCGCCAGCTCGGTGCCTGGGTCACCGTACAGCGCGGCCATGCCGTAGCCAACGGACTGCCCGTCATCGCCGTCAACCGTGTGGGACTGGAACCCGACCCGTCCGGACAGACCAACGGCATCCTCTTCTGGGGAAACAGTTTCGTGGCCGGCCCGCAAGGTGAAATCCTCGCCCAGGCCAGCAACCTGAAAGAAGAGAACCTCATGGTGGAAATCGACATGGAACGCAGCGAGAACGTACGCCGCTGGTGGCCCTTCCTGCGCGACCGCCGCATCGACGAGTTCGAACAGCTCACCCGTCGCTTCATCGACTGACCGACCGATTTTCCGACATAAAAAAAAGGATCATTCCCCAAGGGGAGTGGTCCTTTTCTTGTATGCGGGGAAAAGTGCCTGATACCGCACTTCTCACACTAGTTTTTCAAAAACACGTCCAAAACGGGGTTTTTATCCGTACCATCAGACAAGTATTTATTTTTATGATTGTACAGAATGAAGCTCAAATCCGGCCTTTTGCAGCCGTAGCCTCCCCTTAACGTCTTTCCCAGAAACTCGGAGTCAGCAGCAGCAATACGCCGAACAGTTCCAGACGCCCGATCAGCATCATGAACGACAGCAGCCATTTCGCCAGATCCGGCAGCGCACTCCACGAGAACGCCGGACCGAACGCACCCAGTCCCGGTCCCACGTTGCCGAGGCTCGACACCGACAGACCGAAAGCCTCTTCCAGCCCCACTCCCATGCACATCAGCAGCAGCCAGCACACGAAAATGCAGAAGAAATAAAACAGCACGAACGTCATCACCGTGGCAATGGTCCGCTGCGAAGCCGCCATCCGGTTCAGCTTCACCGGCAGTACGGCACGGGGATGCATCAGCAGGTGGAACTCATTCTTCACGTTGCGCAACACCACGAGCAGACGCACAATCTTGATACCTCCGGCCGTAGACCCGGCACAGCCTCCCGCCACCATGGTATACATCAGCAGCATCCACGTGAACGGAGCCCACAGGTTGTAGTCGTCCGTGGCAAACCCGCACGAGGTATGAACGGAAGCCACCTGGAAGAGCGATTTGCGGAAAGCCTCCTCCAGCCCGTAATGGTTGTGCCAGTAGAGCGACCCCGTAATCAGCAGGGTCACCGCCCCGATGGAGATGAGGTACAGCCGGAACTCCTCGTCCTTGAACAAATGCTTGACGCGTCCCGTCATGCACATGAAGTACAGCGAGAAGTTCACTCCCGAGAGCGTCATGAAAATGGCAATCACATATTCTATAAAAGGTGAATTCCAGTAAGCCACGCTGGCCTGCTTGGTGGAATATCCTCCCGTGGCCGTCGTAGAGAAGGCATGACACACGGCATCAAACAGGTCCATGCCGCCCACCAGCAGCAGCACCGTTTCCACCACCGTAAGAATCAGGTACACCGTCCACAGCCATTTGGCCATGATGCTGATTTTCGGGTGAATCTTGTCGTGCGTCACCCCCGTGGCCTCCGCCGAGAAAAGCACCTGGTTGCCCACCCCGAAGATGGGCAGCACCGCAATCGTGAAGAACACGATACCCAGTCCCCCAATCCACTGCGAGAAACTCCGCCAGAACAGCATGCCGTGCGAAAGCGACTCGATGTCGTCCAGGATGGTCGCCCCCGTGGTGGTAAAGCCCGACATCGTCTCAAAGAACGCGTCCGTCACCGAGGGAATGCCCCCGCTGATGTAGAAAGGCAGCATCCCGAAGCCCGTGAAAAGCAGCCACGTGAACGCCACGATGCAATATCCGTCGCGCCGTGTCACCCGGTTTTCCGCTCCCTTTCCCAGCAGGAGCAGCAGGCTGCCCACCACCACATTGATCAGCGTCGTATAAATAAAATAAATGTAGTCCTTCTCTCCGTAACACAGCGACACGCCGGCACACACCAGAAACATCATCGCCTCCATGAAAAGCAGCACACCCAGAATGCGGAGAATCATTTTCCTGTTTATCAGGCTATTCCCTCTATTGGCCGTCACATTGACCGTCGTCGATATAAAATCTTCCATGTATCTTCTTGCGTTTATCTTGCAAACTTACATAAAATTCTTCAATTGCCGCAAGTATCCGGAAGGGAATGCAGTATTTGCCCGTTTTCTTCATTATCTCTACAGAATATCTACAGAAATCTTCCGAAGTCTGCAAAAATCCTCTTTTTGCGGAGGCTTATTTTTGGCTGTCTCACGGAAAAGAAATAATTTTGCAAAATATTTGCAACCTTATTTGCCGCGCTTACCTCACATGTTTTCATGTGACAGGTAACCGCGAAGCGTGCCCGAAACCCTACATTCTCCCCCTGATGCAAAACGAAAACAAAAGGATAGCCTACAACACCGTGCTTTTATACGTCCGCATGGGTATACTGGTGCTCATCAGCCTCTATACCTCCCGGATGATTCTGAAAACCCTTGGCGTAGAAGACTTTGGTATCAACAACGTGGTGGGAGGTGTCATCACCTTCCTGGGTTTTCTCACCAACTCGCTGGCAGGAGCTTCCTCCCGCTACATCACGTTCTACCTGGGAAAAGGCAATCTCCCGGAGCTGAAGAACATTTTCCAGAACATCGTCCTCATTCACGTGCTGTTTGCCGGGGTGGTGTTCCTCATCGGAGAAACCGTCGGCCTGTGGTTCGTGCTGACGCAGCTGAACATCCCCGCGGCCAGGGAACACGCCGCCATGTGGGTCTACCAGCTCTCCATCCTCACCTCCATGGGCAGCCTGCTGAGCACGCCCTTCAACGCGGCCATCATTGCCCACGAAAAGATGTCGGCCTTTGCCTACCTCACCCTGAGTGATGCGCTCCTGAAACTGATTGCCGTGTTCGTGCTGATTTACATCCCGGCCGACAAGCTGATTTTCTATGCCCTCTACATGTTTACCATCCAGGCATTCGATTTCACCCTCTACATTCTTTACTGCAAACGGCATTTCGAAGAGACGAAAGACATCCAGCTCCGGCAGACCGACCGGAAACTGTTCAAGGACATCTTCAGCTATGCGGGCTGGACCATGAACGGCAACCTGGCCATTTTCGGCTACACGCAGGGACTGAACATCCTGCTGAACATCTTCTTCAACCCGGTGGTCAACGCGGCCCGCGGCATCGCCGTGCAGGTGCAGAGCATCGCCAACAACTTCTGCACCAACTTCCAGATGGCCATCAACCCGCAGCTCACCAAGAGCTACGCAGCCAACCACCTGGAACGGATGCACAGCCTCGTGGTGGCCAGTTCCAAATACTCCGTCTACCTGATGCTGCTCATCTGCATCCCGCTCTCTCTGGAAGCCGACACCGTCCTCTCCTGGTGGCTCGGCAGTTTCCCGGCCCACACCAAGTCCTTCCTCCGGCTGATTCTCTTCACGAGCATCCTGTTCTGTCTGTCGAACCCCATCATCAACTCCGTGCACGCCACGGGACGGATCAAGAAATTCCAGATTGTGGAAGGCACCATCCTGCTGCTCATCGTGCCCATCTCCTACCTGCTGCTGCGGTTCACCACCCTGCCGCCGGAGGTCGTGTTCTTCGTCCATATCACCGTGGAAATCATTGCACAATATGCCCGCCTGCGGATTGTCCTCCCCCTGATTCAGATGCCGATGGACGCCTATGTCCGGCAGGTGCTCTGCAAGATTGTGCCGGTCTTCGTCCTGAGCGTGGGCCTCTCCCTGCTCGTCTACCGGCAGGCCCCCGACAACTTCATCGGCTTCCTGCTGGTCTGCGCGTCCAGCACCCTCATCCTGCTGGGCTGCATCTACCTGCTGGGACTGAGTCCGCAGGAAAAGACCATGGTAAAAAACAAACTCACTACCCTTCGTAAAAGATGACTACCTCCCACCCGCTCATTTCCATCGTGGTGCCCGTCTACAACGTGGCCCCGCAACTCGGCCGATGCCTCGACAGCATCCTCCGGCAGGACTTCCGCGATTTCGAACTGATTCTGGTCGACGACGGAAGCCGGGACAGCTCCGGGGAAATCTGCGACCGCTATGCGAGCCAGCATCCCTGCATCCAGGTCATCCACCAGGCCAACAGTGGCGTCAGCGCCGCCCGCAATGCCGGTATCCGCCGTGCCCAGGGCGAATGGATTTACTTCGCCGACAGCGACGACTGGATGGAGCACGACCTGCTTTCCACGTTCCAGTCATACCTCACGCCGGACACCGACCTCTACCTGATTGGGGCCGCCATCGAATACGACGGACACACCACGTTCGTCACGCCCCACGCACACCACTATACGCGCATGGACGAAGCCCTCGTCTACCTCTACCAGAAGAACCTCGTGGGGGTTCCCTGGAACAAGCTCTTCCGGCGCCGCATCGTGGAGACGTACCACCTCACCTTCTGCGAGGCCCTCAACAGCTACGAAGACGAGCTCTTCAACCTGGAGTACTGCCAGCACGTCACCTCCGTCAGAACCATTCCCTACCACGGCTACCACTACCTCACCACCTCCAACGACCAGAGCCTTTCCAAACGGATTCTCACCCACAAGGAGCGGAAGCACGTGGCCGGACTGCTCTACGACGCCGCCCGGAAAATCTCCGACAACCCGGACTACGTGGCCTACCTGGGACAGAAATACGCCTTCCACATCTACGACTCCGTGGAAATCTACTACAAGAAAGCCTGGCCGGCAGGTATCACGCGGGCCGAGAAGCGCGAATTCCTGCTTCTCTGCTACACCCTGCTGCACGAAAACGATTTCTGCTCGCAGTTCTTCCCGCCCAAACGGGTGTGGGTGCTGAAGCTGATTTTCCTGTGCAAGCACGCCGCCTACATCCAGCTGGCTTTCCAACTCGACCTTTTCAGAATCAAACTATCAAAATGGTTACATCATGAAAGAATATGATTATCTCATCGTCGGCTCCGGCCTCTTTGGAGCCACCTTTGCATACAGGGCCCGGAAACAAGGCAAGAAATGCCTGGTCATCGACAAACGCCCCCACCTGGGAGGAAACATCTACTGCGAGGACATAGAAGGCATTCACGTCCACAAGTACGGGGCACACATCTTCCATACCAACCAGAAGGAGGTGTGGAACTTCGTCAACTCCTTCGTGGAGTTCAACCGCTACACCAACAGTCCCGTGGCCAACTACCGGGGAAAGCTCTACAACCTTCCCTTCAACATGAACACCTTCTACCAGATGTGGGGGGTCACCACGCCCGAAGCGGCCCGCGCCAAAATCGAGGAACAGAAGGCGGAAGCCTTGCAGAAGATGCGGCACGACGGGGTGACTGAACCGCGCAACCTGGAAGAACAGTCCCTCCTTCTCATCGGAAAGGACATCTACGAGAAACTCATCAAGGGCTACACCGAGAAACAGTGGGGACGGCAGTGCACCGAACTCCCGGCCTTCATCATCCGCCGCCTGCCCGTCCGCTTTGTCTTCGACAACAATTACTTCAACGACAAATACCAGGGAATCCCCGTGGGAGGATACAACCGTCTCATCCAGGGACTGCTGGAAGGCGTGGAGGTACGCACGGGCGTCGATTTCTTTGCCGACCGGGCACACTGGGAAGGCATCGCCGAGAAAATCGTGTTCACCGGCAAGATTGACGAGTTCTACCACTACCGCTTCGGCAAGCTGGAATACCGCACGGTACGCTTCGAAGAGGAAATCCACGACTGCCCCAACCTCCAGGGAAATGCCGTGGTCAACTACACCGAGAAGGAGGTGCCCTACACCCGCATCATCGAGCACAAGCATTTCGAACTGTTCGGCGACGAGCTCCTGAAATGCCCCCGCACGGTCATCTCCAAGGAATACTCCACCGAGTGGAAAGACGGCATGGAGCCCTACTATCCGGTGAACGACGAGAAGAACAACGCCCTCTACCGCCGCTACAAGGAACTGGCCGACCAGGAGAGCCGGGTTTTGTTCGGCGGACGGCTGGCCGAGTACAAATACTACGACATGGCCCCCATCATCGCTAAAGTATTAAACCTAGACCTGTAAAAGATGGCGACAATCAAAATCCTGACGTGCATCCATAAAGACGACATCTACCTGAAAGACAAGGACTACCTTCCCATCCAGGTGGGCAAGGCACTGGCTTCGTGCGACCTGCACATCCAGGGCGACGACAGCGGCGACCACATCAGCGCCAAGAACCCGAGCTACTGCGAGCTCACGGCCCTGTACTGGGCCTGGAAGAACCTGAAGGGCATCGACTACATCGGGCTCTGCCACTACCGGCGCTACTTCGACTTCCACCGCCAGGGCCGGAAAGGCTTTCCGTGCACCCTCTTCCCCACGGGCGAATGCGAGGGCAAGGACATCCGCATCCCGGCCGACATCCTTACCCGGCTGGAAGAAGGCTGTGTCATCATGCCCAAGCCCATGACGCTGCAGCTGTCCCTCTTCAACGACTACTGCGTGACCCACGTGAGCGACGACCTGCGCACCCTCGAACGCCTCGTCAAGAGCGACGGCGACCCGTCTTTCAGCCAGGCCTTCGACGACGTCATGTACTACTCCCACAAGCTCCGTCCCTGCAACATGTTCATCATGGGCTGGAGCGAGTTCGACCGCTACTGCCAGTGGCTGTTCGGCATCCTGGAGAAGGTGGAAAAGGAAACCCACATCGAGTATTACTCGCCCTACCAGAAACGCATCTACGGGTTCATGGCCGAACGCCTGCTCAACGTCTACCTGCGGGCCCGCGGCCTGAAGACCTTCGAGGTGCCCCTCCTGTTCTTCTGCGACCAGCCCGACGAAGACCTGAGCCTTCCGCTGGGCAAATACAGGTACCGGAACCTGCTGAAAGGCCTGTCGTTCCTGTTCTCTTTCTCGCCCAAGTACTGGGGCCGGCTGATTGCCGACAAACAGTTGTAACTCATTCAGAAACCTGCTAGACCCAACCCTATGGACGTATCCGTCATCATCGTAAACTACAACACCGAAAAACTGATTCTCGACTGCCTGGACAGTCTGTACGCCAAGACCGAAGGCCTCTCGTTCGAGGTGCTCGTGGTCGACAATGCCTCGCCGGTCCGGCCCACCCTGCTGCCCGACGACCGCCGCATCACCTTCCTGCCTTCGCCCGAGAACCTGGGCTTCGGAAGGGCCAACAACCTGGGGGCCTCGCATGCCCGCGGGAAGTACCTGTTCTGCCTGAACCCCGACACCCTGCTGATGAACAACGCCGTGAAAGAGCTGTTCGACTTCATGGAAGGACACCCGGAAGCCGGCGTCTGCGGGGCCAACCTCTACAAGGCCGACCAGACCCCGGGACATTCCTACGAGATACGCGAGCCGGGCATCCTCCAGGAGCTCATCAACTCGCGGTCGTGCACCATGACCCGCTTCAACGAAGACTTCAACGCCGGGACGGCCCCGAAAGAGGTGCCGCACGTGGTGGGCGCGGCCCTGATGATTTCCAAGGCCCTCTTCGACCGCATCGGCGGCTTCGACAAGGACTTCTTCATGTACCTCGAAGAAACCTACCTGTGCTACCAGGTCAGACAGCTGGGCTACCGCATCTACAACGTCCCCACTTCCCGGATTATCCACCTGGAAGGACAGAGTTTCACCCTGCGGACGCACTACGAAGACTTCCTCTTCGACGCACGCCGCACCTACTACACCAAGCGGTATGGCCGGGCCTACTACCACCTCAGCAACCTCCCCTACGCCCTCAATGCCCTGGCCAACTTCCTCTACCTGCGGCTGAGGGGAAAGAAAAACGAAGCACAAATCTGGCGCTACCGGCTGCAGAAAGTCGGCCAGCCCGCTAAACCTTCTGCCAAATGATACCCAAAATCATACATTACTGCTGGCTGAGCGGCGACCCCGTTCCCCAGAACCTGCAAGACTATATGGCCACGTGGAAAGCCAAACTCCCCGACTATGAGTTCATCCTGTGGGACCTGAACCGTTTCGACCTCCATTCCTCCGAATGGGTGCGGCAGGCCTTCGAAGCCCGTAAATATGCCTTCGCGGCCGACTACATCCGCCTGTATGCCGTGTACCACTACGGCGGCATCTACATGGACATGGACATCGAGGTGGTCAAGCCCTTCGACGAACTGCTGGACAGCCCCTACTTTTTCGGCTACGAAAAGGAAGACGGCATCGAGGCCGGCATCTTCGGGGCGGAAAAGCATCACCCCCTCCTCAAACAGTGCCTGGACTACTACCACGACCGGAAGTTCATCGACGCACAGGGACGCATGCGCATCACGCCCCTGCCCGAAATCATGTACAGCCTGCTCTCGGCCGACCACCGTTTCCAGAAACGGACCTCCCTGAAGCTGGCCGACGACCCGCAGACCGTCTACCTCTTCCCGAACGACTACTTCACGGCCAAGTCCTACACCACCGGCAAGGTCACCCGCACACGGAACACCTACACCGTCCACCATTTCGCGGGCTCGTGGGTGTCGAAGAGCAGCAAGCTCAAGAAAAACATCTACCAGTTCATCCGCAACACCCCCCTCCTTTTCTGGGTGTACAACCGCAGTTATAAAAAAATCAAGAAAGAATGATCCGTCTCTCCCTCATCGTACCCGTCTACAATGTAGAACGCTACGTGGAACGGTGCATCCGTTCCCTGGAACAGCAGGACATCCCCCGCGAGGACTATGAAATCATCGTGGTGGACGACGGTTCGCAAGACCGCTCCATCTCCCTGGTCGAACAGCTCAGCCGGGAGTTCTCCAACCTGGTCCTCGTGCACAAGCCCAACGGCGGACTGAGCTCGGCCCGCAACTTCGGCATCCCGCATGCCCGCGGCAAATACATCTGGTTCGTCGACTCGGACGACTACGTCGAGAGCCGGGTGCTGAAAGACCTGCTCGACCAGGCCGACGCCCTCGACCTCGACCTGCTGGCCTTCAACTACTGCGACATCTGGCCCGACAAGAGCCCGGCAGGCTTCAACCCCTCCCGGCAGCCGGTGGGCAAGGTCATCTCGGGCGAGACCTACATCCGCGACTACCCCGTGGGCATCAGCGCCTGGTTCTTCCTCGTGCGCAGGGAGCTCCTCACCCGCCATGCGGTGCGCTTCACCGAAGGCATCATCCACGAGGACTACGAGTTCACCCTCCACCTCTACAAATACGTCCGCCGCATGACCTTCCGCGATGTGCGTGTCTACAACTACTTCCACCGGGAAGGCAGCATCACCACCACCCGCGGCTACCAGCAGGTGCTGAAATCCATCCGCAGCTGGCAGAAGATTGTCGAGATTGAAAGCGCCCGCTACACCTCCGACAGCTCCTACGACCAGGCAGCCCGCCAATGGGTCGACACCCACAAGTTCTTCAGCATCAACCGGCTCTTCTTCGGCCGCATCCCCCTCTCCCTGAAACAGGAAGAGTACCGCCGTCTGTGCCGTCTCGGTGCCTTCCGCATCGGCCGCACCCACCTCAACCTCGAACGCCGTCTGCGGTGCCGTCTGCTGTGCTGTCCCTGGTTCTACACCACGTTCATGCGCTGCTTCACCTCCACCCAAGCATAAAAGATACCCATGTACATCTATCCGCTCATCTTCTTCCTGCTGTCGGTACTGCTTTTCATCGACTTCTGCCGGGTCCGCCAGCGCAACTTCGTCCTGTCGGCCATCGCGGTCTGCATGGTCCTCTTCATCGGTTTCCGGGGCGAGAGCGGCACCGACTCCATCAACTACATCACCTTCTTCAACGACCAGACCGACACCCTCTGGCAGTGGAACAACGAAGAGAAAGGCTATGCCGAACACGGCTTCTACCTCCTCTCCGTCCTCCTGAAGAGCATCTGGAACAACATCGACTTCTACTTCCTGGCCATCTCGGCCCTCACCGTCAGCTTTCTGGTGAAGAGCCTGAAGGAGTTCTCCCTCTATCCGCTGCTGGGCTTCTGCACCTACTACGCCCGTTTCCTCATCATCCGCGACATGAACCAGATTCGTCAGGCCCTGGCCATGGTCATCCTCATCTACGGGCTCAAGTACCTCCTGGAAGACCGGAAACGCACCTTCCTGTGGTTCCTCTTCTTTGCCTGCATGATGCACTACAGCTCCGTCATCGTCCTGCCCTTCGTCTTCCTCTACAAGTTCCGGCTGTCGATGCGGCAGGTCCTCCTGCTCGTGGCCGGAAGCCTCGTGGCCGGAGTGGTGGGCGGCATGCTGCTGAAACTCGTGCTCGTGCAGACCGGGTTTGGCATCTTCCTCCGCTACATCGGCACGGAGAACCTGGGCATCCTCAACCCCGTGCTCTTCTTCCAGCTCTTCCTCTGCCTGGCCTTCTTCTACTTCGAGCCCCTGCTCAAGGACCGGCAGAAAGGCTACTACCTCATCCGCAACGCCTACCTCTATTCCACGCTCCTCCTGCTTCTCACCTGCAACATGGGAGAAATCGGCGGACGACTGGCCACCATCTTCGCCACCTGCGAGATTTTCATCATCCCCGCCCTGGCCCTCGTGGTCAAGCCCCGGGCCTGCGGATACTTCATCTGCTGGTTCCTCACGGCCCTGCTGTTCCTCCTGAACTTCCAGAAGCTGATGCAGGAACCTGAATTCTGGAACTATTTCACCTCCTAACGCATTTTCACTCACGCTATGCATATCGCCTATATCGTTCCCAAACTGGCCAACAAAGGCCCGGTCATCGTGGTGCTGGAGCTGGTGCGCCAGATGCTCCGCCACGGCCACACCTGCAAGGTGTTCTACTTCGACCCGGAACAGGAAATCCAGTTTCCCTGCCCCGTAGAAAGAATCACCTTCTCACACGCCATCGACTTCCGTCCCTTCGACATCATCCATACGCACGGCCTGCGCCCCGACTGCTACGTCTTCGTCCACAAGCCGCGCCACTGCCGGGCCGGAGTCCTCTCCACCCTGCACAATTACATCCTGGCCGACTTCTCCTACCAGTACAACCCCTTCGTGGCCTACACAGCCGGCAACCTCTGGATGTGCATGCTGTGCCGCCACGACAAGCTCATCACCCTCACCCGCAACGCCCTCCAGTACTACACCCGCTGGTTCAAGCCCGAGAAGCTGGCCTGCGCCTACAACACGCGCACCCTGCCCGAAGGACTGACCGTCACGGCCGACGAGGAAGCCGCCATCCTCCGTTTCAAGGGCAGCTCCCCCCTCATCGGCGTCCACGCGGCCCTCACCCCCCGCAAGGGCATCGACCAGCTTCTCCAGGCCCTGCCCCTCCTGCCCGACTACAAGCTCATGGTGGTGGGCGACGGCAAGAGCCTCGAACCCCTCCGTCAGCAGAGCCTCGCCAACGGCACCTCTTCCCGCGTCTGGTTCACAGGCTACCGGAAAGACGCCTGCCGCTACCTGCCCTACTACGACATCTACGCCCTGCCCAGCCGCAGCGAAGGATTCGTCCTCACCCTCATCGAGGCCGCCCTCTACAAGAAGAAAGTGGTGTGCTCCGACCTCCCCGTGTTCCGCGAAGTGGTGGACCGCACCGAAGTATCCTTCTTCCAGCTCGAAGACATCCCCTCGCTGGTAGACGCCATCCGCCGCGCCCGCGAAGACGACAGCCTCGGCGAGCACCTGTACCAGAAATACCTTCAGGCCTTTTCGCCCGAGATATTCTACCAGACCCACCTCGCCATCTACCAGTCCGTACTCGAAACCAAAAAACATTCATAAAGACCCTATTCATCCATGTCCTCCCTAAACCATATTCCATTTTCCGTGTTGCTGTCGGTCTACGCCAAGGAACAAGATTCCTGCCTGCGTGAAGCCCTCGACAGCCTGTTGTGCCAGACCCGTCAGCCCGACGAAATCATCCTCGTGGAAGACGGCCCCCTGCCCGACGTCCTGACACAGACCATCCGGGAATACCAGCAGCGGTGCCCTTTGCTCCGCACGGTGAGCCTGCCGCGCAACCAAGGCCTGGGAAACGCCCTGAACGAAGGCATCCGCCACTGCCGCTACGACCTCATCGCCCGCATGGACACCGACGACATCGCCCGTCCCGAACGCTTCGAAATCCAGTTGAAGGTGTTCGAAGCCCATCCCGAGATAGACATCTGCAGCGCCTGGATTGAAGAGTTCGAAGGCAGCCCCGACCACCTTCTGGCGGTCAAGAAGCTGCCCGAGACCCACGACGAGATACGCGCCTACGCCCGTCACCGGTGTCCCGTGAACCACCCCGTGGTGGTCTACCGCAAGCAAGCCGTCCTCCGTGCCGGCGGCTACGAAGGCTTCCCCGAAGACTACCGCCTGTGGGTCAAGATGCTGATGACCGGCGCCCGGTTCTACAACGTGCAGCAAAGCCTGCTCTACTTCCGTTTCTCCCGCAGCATGATCAAGCGGCGGGGAGGATGGAAATACGCCCTGGCCGACATCCGCTCGCAGATAGATTTCTACCGTATGGGCCTCTTCGGCCTGCCCACCCTGGCCTACAACATCCTGGTTCGCGGCACCGTGCGGCTCACGCCCAGCGCCCTCCGGCAGTTCATCTACCAGAAACTCTTGCGTAAATGACAGAATTCCATTACTTTTACCACCCAAAACCACTCATAGAATGACAGAAGACCCTCAAACACAGCAAAAGGAAGAAAAGGAAATGAAAGAAATCGACCTCTTCGCCATCTTCCGCAAATTATATGCACAACGGAAAAAGCTCTACAAGGCCGTAGGCATCGGCCTCGTGGTCGGCATCGTGCTCAGCTTCAGCCTGCCCACCACCTACAAAGTCAACGTCAGCCTCTCGCCCGAGTCGGGACTGACTGCCACCAACGGCCTCTCCGGCCTGGCCTCCACGTTCGGCCTGGGCAACGCCTCCACCGGCTTCGGTGAAGACGCCCTGACCTTCAACATGTTTCCCGAGATTGTCAAGACCAACCCCTTCGCCCTCGAGCTGCTCCAGATTCCGGTCAAGACCCGCGACGGCAAGGAAAGCCTGCTCTACGACTACCTCGACACCCAGCGGAAACCCTGGTGGACCTACGTGATGAACGCCCCGGGCATGGCCGTGGGAGGACTCATGTCCCTCTTCCGCGACGAACCGAAAGACACCGCCCGCGCCGCCATCGACCCCTTCCAGCTCACCCCGGAACAGAACGAGCGCATCGGCATGCTCAAGGGCGTGCTCAAGGTGAAGACCGACAAGAAGACCAACATCACCGAAGTCAGCGTGACCCTGCAAGACCCCCTGGCCACCGCCATCGTGGCCGACAGTGCCATCAGCAAGCTCCAGGAATACATCACCGACTACCGCACCCGCAAGGCCCGTCAGGACTACGACTTCCAGCTCCACCTGTGCCAGCAGTACCGCAAGGAATACTTCGCTGCCCAGCAGGAATACGCGAAGTTTGCCGACGCCAACCGCAACATCGTGCTGCAGACCGTGACCACCGAGAAAGACCGGTTGCAGAAAAACCTGACCCTGGCCGAACAAATCTACAGCCAGTCCATGGCCCGGCTCCAGGTGCTCCGCGGCAAGCTGCAGGAAGCCAAGCCCGTGTTTGCCGTGGTGGAACCCGCCACCGTGCCCCTGGCTCCGGCATCGCCCAAAACCTCGATGCTCGCCGTGGCCTTCGCCTTCCTGGCCTTCCTGGCCGAATCGGGCTGGATTCTTTTCGGCAAAGACCTGTGGGCCCGCGTCCGGAATGAACTGAAAAAGAAAGACTAAACTCTAAATTCGCATAATGAAACTACGTACCCTTCTATTACTCAGCCTGCTGTCGGGAAGCGCACTGCACGCCCAGACAGCCGACTCCACCTCATTTGTCTACCGCGTGGAACTGGGCGCCACTGCCGGCAGCGGCACCTACGCCCCCCTCTGGTTCACGGGCAACCGCTACGGACTGTCGAGCGTACAGCCCAACTCCGGCTACCTGCTGGCCGGCATCGCCTACGAGAAACAGTTCCCCCGCGACTGGCGCATTGAAGCCGGACTGGACCTCAGCGCCGCCGTCCACCACGCACAAAACGTGGCCATCCATCAGATATACTCCGATTTCTCCTGGAAGAAGCTCACCCTGAGCATCGGCAGCCGCGAGCGTGAAGGCTTCCCCCTCACCAAGAACACGGCCCTCAGCAGCGGCATGCTGGTAGAAGGCCCCAACACCCAGCCCATTCCCCAGATAAGGGTGGAGATAAAAGACTACCTCCAGGTGCCGGGCACCCGCGGCTGGCTCGCCTTCAAGGGCCACCTTGCCTACGGCTCCTTCACCGAGAACGGGTGGCAGGAAGACTTCGTACGTCCCGGACAGACCTTCGTGAAAGACGTGATCTACCACAGCAAGTCGCTCATGCTGCGCCTGGGCAACAAGGAAAAACTCCCCCTCGAACTGGAGTTCGGCATCCTGATGGCCACCCAGTTCGGCGGCGACCAGTACCTGAAGCATGAAGACGGCAGCACGGAGAAAATCGTCGACATGCCCAACGACCTGAAAGCCTACTGGAAAGCCTTCCTTCCGCAGTCGGGCGGCACGGAAACCCCCGAAGGCGAACAGGTGAACGTGGAAGGCAACATGCTGGGAAGCTGGAACTTCGCCCTCAACTACTACCTGGGTGAATGGAAGTTCCGCGCCTACCTGGAACACTACTTCGAAGACCATTCGCAGATGTTCTGGGAATACGGACGTTGGAAAGACGGCCAGCTCGGACTGGAAATCACCTTCCCCCGCAACCGCTGGATTACCTCCGCCGTGTGGGAAAGCCTCTCCACCAAAGACCAGACCGGTCCCCTGCAGTACGACAGCTTCTGGGGCCAGTTTCCCGAATACCAGATCAGCGCCAACGACAACTACTACAACCACTACATCTACGGCGCATGGCAGCACCAGGGCATGGGCATGGGCAATCCCCTCCTTCCCGGTCCCGCCTACAACGAGAACCACGAAATCACCATCCGCAGCAACCGTGTCAGGGCACAGCACCTGGGCCTGAGCGGCCAGCCCACCTCCGAATGGGGCTACCGCGTACTGCTCTCATTCGTCCGCCACTGGGGTACCTACAACAACCCCCTCGACAAGCAGCGGAAACAGTTCAGCTCCCTCTACGAAGCCACCTACACCCCCTCGTGGGCCAAAGGCTGGAGCGCTTCGCTGGCCCTCGGACTCGACCGCGGCAACTACCTGGGCAACTCCACCGGAGGCATGCTCACCGTCAAAAAAACAGGTATCATCTTTTAATCCCCCATTGAAATGAAAAAAACATTCTACATAGGACTTTGCCTTACCCTGCTGACCCTCCTGTGCCAGGGCTGTCAGAAAGAACCGCTGAACAGCGACATCGAAGGCCACTGGCAACTGCTGGAGTTCACCACCAAGGCCGACGGAGTAGTCCATCCGTGCGAACGCATCTACTACAGCATCCAGCTCTGGGTGGTGGAAGTAGCCGAGAAAGAAGGTCCGCTGCAAGTCTCCCCCTTCCGCGGACGTTACCAGTACGATGCCTCCACCCAGACCATCCAGATGACGGAGATGAGCACCTACGCCACTCCCGAGAACACCCGTCCGGCCGAAGTCTGGGAGTTGCAGGCCTACGGTCTGAACAACGTCAACACCACGTTCAAAGTGCTGGAATCCGGCAAGAAATACATGACACTCGAATCCGATTACGCCATTCTGAAGTTCAAAAAGTTCTAGGAATCCCCCAAATAAAATCAAAAGAAAACAACAAAAACCCCGTACCGCCAGTAGGTGATACGGGGTTTTTTCTTATCTTTGTCATTGATTCCTTTTTTATAAAAGGGAAGTACGACCACTTTTGAATATAAAACCATCACGAATTATGTTGTTAAAAGAAGTTCACATAACAGGCTTTTGGGGTAAATACAGATTAGACTGGGAACTGAACGACACAGTCAATATCTTATCCGGCATCAACGGGGCAGGAAAGACTACACTGTTGGATGTAATCTACTCCCTGACAACATCTCCAGAAATAAACATGGACATCCTGCGAAAAGTAAAGGAAGTCCGCCTAGTCTTTACGGAAGGCTATTCCATAGAATACAGCCGGCCGTCAGACACCACCCCTTCACCGTTCATCTCATACAAGCAAAACGGACAGGCTATCACCCGCCAGCAATATCTAGTGAACGTCAAAACAACAGCCATTTCCACTTTCGACGGCACGATGCCCAGTCTGGAAGATTACCAGAAGTACATCCTGCTGAGAAGCGACAAAATACGTTCGGAACTGGATTGGGATGTGGAACGAAGTCTGGACTTATATTATAGATATGTCAACGGCATCTCACAGGAAGTAGAAAAAGCCATCCGGGAAAACAACCTGACCGACCTTTCCAAATACTACCGTAAAAAGAACAAATTTCTGGAACTGATGAACGAGATGTTCCAGTCCACCCGTAAAACCATCTTCGAATCAGGAAACGGCATCGAGTTCAAGCTGGAAGACGGCACCCTCATTCCGGCCAGAGATTTGTCTTCCGGCGAAAAGCAACTGCTGATTCTTATGATTGGCACACTCATTGAGAAAGAAGAAGAATTTATCACGTTCTGGGATGAGCCTGAGATTTCACTCCACATCGACTGGCAGAGAATGCTTATCCGAGTCATCCGCACGCTCAATTCCCACAGCCAGCTGATTATCTCCACCCATTCCCCTTCCATCATCTACGAAGGGTGGGAAAAGATGGTTGTTAACATGGAGGACCTGTTGAAATGACCCGCTCATCCGTCAGCAAATAGACAGGATTCCGGCAAAATAGAAAATATTTTTATAATCACAAAGGTATCATCAGATGGAAGCCAAAAAAGAAGCGCATTGGTATGCCTTCTACGTAAGAATGCACCACGAAAAGAAAACCGCCGAAAAACTCGGCATGTCTGGAATTACCCATTTCCTCCCTATCCAGGAAGTGGTACGCCAGTGGAGCGACCGCAAGAAAAAAATCCAGCAGGTCGTCATCCCCATGCTCATCTTCATCCGCACCGACGAGAAACAGCGTGTGGAACTCCTGCAGCGCATGCCCTCCCTCACCGGCTGTCTCATCGACCCGTCCACCCGCCGGCCGGCCATTATCCGCGACGAAGAGATGGACCGCTTCCGCTTCATGCTCGACTATTCCGAAGACACCGTACACTTCCAGAGCGAACCGCTGGCCCCCGGCGAGACCGTGGAAGTCATCAAGGGCCCCCTCCAGGGCCTTCAGGGCGAGCTTGTGGAACTGGGCGGACACTCCCAGGTCATGCTCCGCATCGACCACCTGGGCTATGCCATGGTAGAAATCCCCGTGGGCTACGTGAAACGGTTATAACCCCTTTTTCTTCCGCTGCGCAATCACGTGGTCGAACCACAGGTGCAGCAGCGTCCACGTTGCCACGTCGATGACGAACACCAGCGTGTTGTTCACGTAATGGATGGCCACCATCGTAAACGCGCAGAAGCACACCGACATCAGCTGGATGGTCACCATCGCCCGGCGCGGCGAGAACCCCATGGCCAGGAACTTGTGGTGGATGTGCGTCTTGTCGGGCATGAACAACGGCTGTTTGTTGCGCGCCCGGCGCATCACCACCCGCACCACGTCCAGACACGGCACCAGCAACACGCTGAACGAAATCAGTACCGGACTGCTCTTCACCATCAGCAGCATATCCGGCGTGTACATACAATATTTTATGACGAAGAAGCTCAGGATGAATCCCAGCGTCAGGCTGCCCGTGTCGCCCATGAAAATCTTGCGCCCCATGTCCGCATTCCCAAACACATTGTACGAGAAGAACGGGATGATTACCCCCACGCTCACGAACGCCAGCATGGCATAACACCACAGCTGCAGGTACACGAACACCACGCCGAACACCACCAGCGCCACCATGCTCAGTCCCGAAGCCAGTCCGTCGATGCCGTCAATCAGGTTCACCGCATTCGTGATGAACACCACCAGCAGCATGGTGAGCGGAATCCCCACCTCCGCCGGAATCAGGTAGATGCCGAACAGCCCGTAGAAATTGTTGATATACAGTCCCGAAAGCGGAAACATCGCCGCCGAGACAATCTGCACGAGGAATTTCTTGCGGTAGCGCACCCCCACCAGGTCGTCGGCAATGCCCAGCACGTAGAGCAGCGTCAGTCCCCCCATCAGGAAGAGGAACTCACACAGCAGCGTCTCCGCCCGTTCCATCGAGACCGGCCCGTTGCCCGTGATCAGGCGCACCGCCGTGAAGACCGAGAGCGAGAACAGGATGACCGGGAAAAACGTCACCCCGCCCAGGCGCGGCACAGGCCGTTTGTGGATTTTCCGTTCGTTCGGTTCGTCGAACAGCCGTTTGCGCAGCGAAATAATCAGAATGTTCGGAATGATGATTCTCCCCAGGATGACCGCGGCTACAAAAGCCAGAATCAGAATATATAAGTTCTCCATGTTAGTCCGTTCGAATGTTGATAGTTTTGCAAAGATAGGAGTTTATTTCGAATCCTGAAAGTTTTTTCCCTTCCCGTCCACACATTCCCCCCTTTGGGAAACACATTTCCCGGACCCTCCGCCACCTCGGCAGAAAGATCCGGGAAACACCCTTCAGTTACAAGTCCGTAGCCACGTCAAAGCACGGACACGCCTTTGTCCACTCTTCCGGTTCCACCACCCCGTCGCCATCCAGGTCCGGGCTCAGGTCGCGGTGTCCCGTCACCCGGGTGATTTCCGGGAAATCCTCCTTGAGCACCCTCACCAGGATTCGCAGCGAGCGTTTCTGCAGTTCCGTGCGCGTATCCGCCGGTCTGCCCTGCCCGTCCAGTCCCCCTTCGTAGGCAATGCCGATGCTCCGTTCGTTGTAGCCCCGGGCATGCGCCCCGACCCTTTCCACCGGCCGCATCGTACAGATTTCGCCGTCCGTGCGCACATAATAATGATATCCGCAACACTTGAACCCCCGTTTCCGGTGCATCTTCGTCAGTTCGGAAGGCGAGAGCGGGTGGTCCGCTCTCGTTGCCGTGCAGTGAATGACAATCATGTCAATTTTTCTCATCGCAGTTCCTCTTCTTTCCAGTCAGGATGCAGAGAATGCATTGCAGCACCCTGATTACAATCCATTTTACCTTAATCATGTTCATTCTCTCTAGCTACCTATTGTCCGCTCAGGCCGACATTTCCTCGGAGTCCTCTTCCTTCTTCACGTACTTCACCGGCACCTTTTCGAAAGCCAGGTTGTTGATGGCCTCCTGCATGATGGTACCCGGTCGGAACAGCACGCGCACCCGTTCGATGAGCGAGTCGTTGTAGAGCTCTTCCGTTTCCGCACCTCCGCCGCTCAGGCTCAGCTGCAGCGAGCCCAGTTCGCCCAGGCGCACGATTTCGCCGCCCTGCAGTCCTTCCGACACGATTTCCTCCAGCGCCGTCAGCACCGCCATCACGTCGGCACGGGTCACGGTACACATCTGGTGGATACGTTCCGAGATTTCACGGATGCCCATTTCACCTCGGGCCTGCGACTGCGCATAAAACTTCTTTTCACCACTTTCACGATCCGACGGGTTTACACGACCCACTACTGAATAAGTCACTGTTTTTTTTCATACTTCTTTCTTTTTTAAGTTAAACCTGAAAACTATCTCTGTAATCCGGTCCGTGGCGCCTTCCTTTCCGATTACATGACAAAGATACGACACCGGGATTCCGCCGTTGTAGAAGTACGTAGCGATTCGCAGACATTTGAAGAGAAAAAATTTTCGTTCCCGTCTAGAACAGCTCCAGTTCGATGCACGAGTTCGGTTTGCTCGCCTCCCCGTGCCGGTTCTTGGCCAGAATCAGTCCGCTCTTCCGTCGGTCGCGCTCACTGCGGCACAGCATCAGCACCATGTCGGCATCCTGTTCGATGGCCCCGCTCTCCCGCAGATGCTTCAGTTCCGGCCGCTGGTTGAACGTCTGCTCCACCTGCCGGTTCAGCTGGCTCGCCACGATGACCGGGCATTCCAGCGAGCGGGCCAGCGTCTTCAGCTTGCGCGAGCACTCCGCCACCTCCTGTTCGCGGTTGCGCCCCGCCCGTTCCGTCACCCCCAGCAGCTGCAGGTAGTCCACCACCACCAGGTCCACCCGGTAGCGCGAATGCACCATCCGCGCCTCCGCACACAGCTGGTCGATGCCCAAATACGCCTTGTCGTCCACCAGCAGCGGACAGTTGTCCAGTTCGCGGGCCTGACGGAACAGCTCATCCAGTTCCTGCTGCGTCACCCGTCCCCCTTTCACCTTCGCATACAGTCCCGGCGTGCGCATCAGCAGCAGCCGTTCCCCCACCTCTTCGCTCATCATCTCCAGGGTGAACAGCAGCACATGATACCCCCTCGAAGCCGCCTCCATGGCAAACTTCAGTCCCAGCTGCGTCTTTCCCATGGCCGGTCGTCCCGCCGTGAAAATCAGGTTGCCCGGCTGCCATCCTCCCGTCATGCGGTCCAGTTCCGGGATGCCCGTGGGGATACCCGTCACCCCGTTCACGCTCCGGCTCACCCGGTCCATGATCCGGTCGCACGTCTTCTTCATCACCGACTTCATGTCCTGCAGGTTGCTCCTCAGCGGCGACCTTTCCAAGACCTCCTCCACATCCTTCTGCACCCCCATGATCACTTCGAACACATCCTGCGTGAGGTCGCCCACCTCTCTCATCCGCTTGTACAGTCCTGCCAGCATCCTCCGGCGCAGATACAGCTCATACAACACATGCACATGGTTGTCCACGAAGACCCGGTTCGCCACGCCGCCCGCCACCATCGTCACGCCATACGGCCCGCCCGCCTTTTCCAGGCAGCCCATCGTCCTCAGCTCCTGCGTCACCAGAAGCAAGTCCGCATCCATGCCCTTGGCCATCAGCGACCGCAGTGCGACGAACATCACACGTATCGATTCAGAATAAAAAAACTCAGGTTTCAGTGAGGGTCCCAGCCTTTTTGCCACAGCCGGGTCGAACATCAACGTTCCCATAACCGCCCGTTCGATTTCCAGGTCATACAACTTCTCCAAGCCCAGTCCAGTATAGTCCGTTTTCATACATCAAAAGATTTAAGGTTATCACAATTCGTTGGTTTATTGATTCTTGTGCATTTTTTCCACGTTCTCCGGCCTCAGGTACACCTTGAAGCGCAAGTAATTGCAGGCCGTTTTCACGAAGCGGATGTCCGTCAGCGATTCGAAGTACGGCACCATGTTCTGCACGGCCAGCCTCTTTTCCTCCTCGGTAAGCTTTTCCCATTCCGAGAGCGCCGCATACAAGTCGTACCCCTGCCGATCCAGCAGCGAGTAATACTGTTTCCAGAACTCATTGAAATCCGCCTGTTCCGACTCGCTTGTCGGTTTCTCTCGTCCGGTTGCCAGCACCTCGTAGAAGCACATCGTCACTTTCTGTCCCACTCCCGGCATCTGTTCCAGGACAATCACCCCCTCCTTGTGCAGCGTATGGAGGAACTCCCTCAGCGTATACACCTTCCATTTGAAGCGTTTGGCCAGGACAGACGCCGTAAACGTCAGCTGCCCCCTTTTCAGCGGCCTCTTTCCCTTCCGGTTACAGAACGACGCTTTCATGTACAGATACAGATAAGCCTGAGCCTCTGTAAACGGTTTGTCCACACTGAACACCTCTTCCAGTAAATTTCTCGGTACCATCAGGTAGCCATTTTTTCCCACCTTCTTGAAGCTGAGAAAATCTTTCATTTCGCAACCCATTTCCTTCCTTTCTTTGTTTTAGTCACACAAAAATCCTATCCACAAAGGGGCCCTTTATGGATGTTTTCTTTGCATACAGGTTAATTACTCAGTTATTTTTTTCGAAACTCATTCACCTCCAACGAAGCTCTTGTCGATTTCGCACTGCAAATATTATGAAACATATTGAAATAAAAAAAACATTTTTGCGATTTTTTTGTTGTCGTTTTTGCCCTATAGACAATGTGACATTTTGTCAGTCAATCAAGCCATACGACTTTTCGTCCACTATTTAAGGGTTTACTTAAGGGTTGCGCGCAAATTGGATGCTCATTTCCAGCGTGTTATGAAAAATTTAACAAATTTTACTTCAAACCTTTCTTAAGACCCTCGCGCGGCCATTAGTAGTATATATATATATTTAATTAACTATACCCGTTAAAAAGGGGACTGTTTTTTGAAAAAAAAGCTCCACCCTCCGGCAGTTTCACGGTTCGCCCAGGAACTTCACGATGAGTTCCACTTCGCGTTTCAGAAAATACTTCCGGTATTTGTCGTAGCCCGCCTCCTGCAGAGCCTGATCCAGCTGGGTGCAGCGTTTGATCCACCGCCACAGGTTCATTAAGGCTCCTTTCTTGTCCGTGTACGGGAAATACAGGCAGGCCAGCTCGGTTTTCCGGTACATCCTCATCTGGAACGGCACGTCTTCACCGCACGCGGCCTTCGCCGTTCCTGTTTTCAAGTGCATACAATTCATGGTTTCTCTGTTTTGATTACGCTATAAATTTACTCATTTTCAGCCAAATAGACAAGCTTTTCAGCCATTTTCTTACCGGTTTTCCACATTATTTTTCACCCTCCGTCCACCCGTGCCGCCCCTATCCGTCAGCCCGACTTCCAGAACGCTTCGACGTTTCACTTCAAACACTTCGACGTTTCATCTCAAACGCCTAAACGTTTTGGACAAAACGCTTCGGCGTTTCCAGTAAAATGCTTCGGCGTTTACGTCCAAACGTCGAAGCGTTTTGCCCCATATACCAACCGACAAGAACGTTCAAGCATTTTTGTTACAAAAACGACAAATTTGTTCATTATCAACGGGAAATTGTCCACTTTTTCCTCAAAAAAAACGGATTCACGTTGAATAAATCAAAAATAACCTTTAAATTCGCAGCGAATTATAAAGAATTGTGCCGTTTACCAATCCCTATCCAAAGCGAGCCTCTCGTGGGACTGGTAACGGCGAAGCCTACCCGGAAGGGAAGTAATTCATTCTCAAATTGTAAAAAACAAAACCATAGAAACAAGATGAAGTTATACAAAGCAGTTTGCATGCTGACGTTCTCTGCCCTGCTGGTGAGCGGGTGTACGTCGTACAAGAAGGTACCGTATCTGCAAGATCCGGAAGTAGTGAACAATTACGGGAAAGAGATTCCTCTCTACGATGCAAAAATCATGCCCAAGGATATTTTGAACATCACAGTAAATACGACCGATCCACAGGCCGCCGCTCCATTTAACTTGACAGTACAAGATCAAGCAAATGTAGCAAACAGCAGTTTCAAAACGACCAGTCAACCCAGCTTGCAACAATATTTGGTGAATAACGACGGAGAAATTGATTTCCCCGTCTTAGGTTGTTTAAAAGTCAGCGGACTCACCAAAAATCAGGCAGAAGGATTGATTCGTGAAAAACTGATTCCCTACCTGAAAGAAACGCCAGTTGTGACCGTACGCATGGTCAACTACAAGATATCTGTATTGGGAGAAGTAACCCGTCCGGGAACTTTCACCGTGACCAACGAAAAAGTCAACGTATTGGAAGCTTTAGCCATGGCCGGCGACATGACGGTGTACGGCGTACGCGACAATGTGAAACTGGTCCGTGAGGATGCCCATGGCAAGCGTCAGATTCAGACTCTGAACCTGAACGATGCCGATTTGGTGCTTTCCCCCTATTTCTATCTCCAGCAGAATGACATTCTTTACGTAACCCCCAACAAGACCAAGGCACGCAACTCCGATATCGGCAACAGCACCACCATCTGGATTAGTGCCACTTCCATTTTGGTATCCATTGCCAGCCTGTTGGTCACTGTATTCAAATAGAATAAGACAAGAAAGAGATTATAAAAACAAGAAATCCATAAAAAACACTTATCCACGCTTACTATGAGTGACGAAAGATACGAAAATGGCTTCCAGCCGGAAGATGAAAAACCAGTAGATTACAAGGCACTGTTTTTTGAATACCTGATGTATTGGCCCTGGATTTTGGGCTGCGTCATCGTGATGGGCATCGTCATGTATGCCTATCTGCGCTATCAGGCCCCCGTGTACAATGTCAATGCCACCGTACTGATTAAACAGGGGGACCAGACCAAAAATCCGTCTGCCTCTCCCATGCAAGCCATGCAGGATCTAGGCATGCTCAGCATGGCCAGTAACTTTGACAACGAAGTAGAAATCCTCCGTTCCCGTACCCTTGTTAAGAAGGTTGTCAACAAGCTGAATCTCTATATCAACTACAAAGAAGCACAGACCTTCCGCTATCCGGCCGATTTATACAAAACTTCTCCGGTGCAGGTATGGACCACGCCCGAAGAAGCCGATCGCCTCTTTGGCCCGGTGTCCTTGGAAATGACTTGTACTCCTGATGGGAAAGTGGAAGTAGAAGGCAGCTATTACCCGGGTCGGAATGCCGACAAAGTGACCCTTCGCAAACACTTCGACCAACTTCCAGGAGTGCTTACTACTCCTGTGGGTGTCTTTACCCTTTCAGCAAACAGTGACTCTACTTTGGCCAAAATAGACCAAATGCGTACCATCACGGCCACCGTAGTCTCTCCTACCGCGGTAGCTTCTGGTTATACGGCCAGTTTGAGCAGTGAACCCACTTCCAAAACGACTACAATCGCTGCCCTTTCACTGAATGAAAGCAATCCTGCTCGCGGGATAGATTTTATCAATATGCTGGTAGCCTTGTATAACGAAGATGCCAACAACGACAAAAACGAAGTAGCTGCCAAAACCGCCCAATTTATCGATGAACGAATCGGCATCATCAACCAGGAATTAGGCACTACGGAAAGCCAGTTGGCCAGTTTCAAGCAACAGGCCGGACTGACCGATTTAAGTTCCGATGCCCAACTGGCGTTAAAAGAAAATTCTGCCTACCAGCAAAAGCAGGCTGAAAATGCCACCCAAATTCGACTAATCGCCTTCCTTAAAAGCTATATCAATGACCCGAAAAATGAGATGGAAGTGATTCCTGCCAATGTAGGACTGGCAGATCAAGGCCTAAGTGATTTAATTATCAAGTATAATGACCTGCTAATTGAGCGCAAGCGTCTGCTCCGCACCTCCAGTGAAAGCAACCCGGCCGTGGTTCAACTGGATGCCGGTATCCGGGCTACTCGTGCCAATGTGCAGACAACCGTAGACAATGTAGAAAAAGGTTTGCTTATCACCCAGTCCGATTTGGATCGCGAAGGCAAGAAGTATGCTACCCGCATCAGCAATGCACCTACCCAAGAAAAAGAACTGATGAGCATCACCCGCCAACAGGAAATCAAGGCCAGCCTGTATTTGCTGTTGCTACAAAAGCGGGAAGAGAATGCCATTACATTGGCTTCTACCGCTACCAACGGACGTATCATTGAGGAAGCCATGGCTGGAAGTGCTCCCGTATCTCCTAACAAAAGAAACTTCTATCTGATTGCGTTCATATTGGGTATCGGCATTCCAGTGGGAGTTATCTATTTGCGCAACCTGCTCCGTTTCAAGATTGAAGGTCGTGCCGATGTGGAGAAAATTACCAATGTACCGGTAGTGGGTGACGTACCCATGGTAGATACAAAAGGCAATCCGATTGTCGTCCATGAGAATCACAATGACCTGATGGAAGAAGTATTCCGTTCCGTACGTACCAATATCCAATACATGTTACAGGAAGGGCAAAAGGTAATTCTCTTTACTTCCACCAGTTCCGGTGAAGGAAAGAGCTTTACCGCCGGTAACTTAGCTTGCAGTTTTGCCTTCATGGGTAAAAAAGTAGTAATTGTAGGTCTTGATATCCGCAAACCAGGACTGAATAAGGTATTCCAGATTTCCCATAAGGAAAAAGGCATCACCCAGTATTTAGCCGACCCGGAACACACCGATTTACTTTCTTTGTGTCAGCCTTCTACAATATCACCTAATCTGTATATCCTACCGGGTGGTACCGTTCCTCCGAACCCCACCGAACTGGTGGCCCGCAAGACACTTGACAAAGCCATTGAAATTTTGAAAGCAAACTTCGACTATGTGATTCTGGATACAGCCCCTATCGGTATGGTAACCGATACTCAATTGATAGCCCGTGTAGCCGATTTGAGTGTGTATATCTGTCGCGCCGGCTATACCCACAAGAGTCATTATGAACTGATTAACGAACTGAAGAAAGACCATAAACTCCCGAACCTCTGCACATTAATAAACTGCATTGACATGGACCAGCGTAAAAACGGCTATTATTATGGTTATGGCAAATATGGGAAATATGGCAAATACGGTTATGGAAAGAAATACGGCTATGGCTACGGTTATGGCTATGGAAATAAAAACGACAAATAAAGTAAAATTATGAAAGGAATTGTGCTAGCCGGTGGAAGCGGAACCCGCCTCTACCCCATCACCAAGGGAGTCAGCAAACAGATGCTGCCCATCTTCGACAAACCGATGATTTATTATCCCATCTCGGTACTGATGCTTGCCGGTATCCGCGAGATTCTGATTATCTCTACGCCTTACGATTTACCCGGATTCCGCCGCTTGTTGGGAGACGGAAGCGACTACGGGGTTCACTTTGAATATGCAGAACAGCCTTCTCCCGACGGACTGGCACAAGCTTTCCTGATTGGAGAAAAGTTCATCGGCCAAGACGATGTCTGCCTGGTATTGGGCGACAACATTTTCCACGGCAGCGGTCTGAGTGCCATGTTACGGGAAGCGGTTCGCACGGCTGAAGTAGACCGGAAAGCTACAGTCTTCGGTTATTGGGTCAGTGACCCTGAACGTTACGGTGTAGCGGAATTTGATGCAGAAGGAAACTGCCTGAGCATCGAAGAAAAGCCAGCTCAGCCCAAATCCAATTATGCGGTAGTCGGACTTTATTTCTACCCCAATAAAGTGGTCAGTGTGGCCAAGTCCATCAAGCCCTCTGCCCGTGGAGAACTGGAAATCACTTCTGTCAACCAGCGTTTCCTAGAGGACGGCGAACTAAAGGTACAGACACTGGGACGCGGTTTCGCCTGGTTGGATACCGGTACCCACGATTCCTTGAGTGAAGCGTCCACTTTCATCGAAGTGATTGAAAAACGGCAGGGTCTGAAAATTGCCTGTCTGGAAGGCATTGCCTTCCGCCAGGGATGGATTTCCGCCGACAAGCTGCGCACACTGGCCCAGCCCATGCTGAAAAATGAATACGGAAAGTATCTGCTCAGCGTCATTGATGAAGTAGAACGTACCGGAAAAAGTAATCTGGAATTTTAAAACACTTATTATATCATGGAAGTGATTCAAACGAACATTAAAGGCGTGGTAATTATTGAACCACGCTTGTTTAAGGATGACAGAGGTTATTTCTTCGAATCTTATTCCGAAAGAGATTTCAACAAACAGGTGGGTGAAATCCACTTTGTACAAGACAACGAAAGCAAATCCAGCTACGGCGTGATGCGCGGCCTGCATTTCCAGCGCCCCCCTTTCACACAGAGTAAACTGGTACGTTGCGTAAAAGGAGCCGTATTGGATGTAGCGGTAGACATTCGCAAAGGCAGTCCGACTTACGGACAGCACATAGCCGTAGAGCTGACTGAAGACAATCACCGCCAGTTCTTCATTCCTCGTGGATTTGCCCACGGATTTGCCGTACTGAGTCCGGAAGCCATTTTCCAGTATAAGTGCGACAATTTCTATCATCCGGAAGCCGACGGCGGCATTAGCATTCTCGACACTTCTTTAGGTATCGACTGGCGTATTCCTACCGAACACGCCATCCTCAGTGAAAAAGATACCAAACATCCCCTTTTAAAGGACTTCGATTCTCCGTTTGAATTCGGCCCTTTCTGAAAATAGATTCACTCTATTCTTAATTATTCATTCTTAATTATTCATTGATGAACTTGAATATTTTAGTTACCGGTGCCAATGGACAATTAGGACGTGAGATGCGACTCATAGCCCAAGACACCCCCTATCATTTTATATTTACCGACGTGGTAGAAGCAGAAGGTGTGGAAACTACCCTGCTGGACATCACCAGTCTGGAAGCAGTGAAACAACTTGTCAAGGCACACGACATTCACTGCATCATCAATTGTGCTGCCTACACCAACGTAGACAAGGCCGAATCCGACGAGGCCTTCTGCCGCGTACTGAATGCAGAAGCTCCCCGGAACTTGGCAGAGGCCATGAAAGAAGTCAACGGCTTGCTTATCCATATCTCTACTGACTATGTATTTGGAGGAGACCCGTATAACATTCCTTGCCGGGAGGACCAGAAAGGGACTCCTACCGGTGCTTACGGACGCACCAAACTGGAAGGAGAAAAGTACATTCAGGCCACAGGATGCGATTATGTCATTCTTCGCACGGCTTGGTTATATTCCGAATATGGCAAGAACTTCGTCAAAACCATGCTGAACCTTACGGCTACCAAGCCCCAGCTGAAAGTCGTATTCGATCAGGCAGGTACTCCGACCTATGCCTACGACTTGGCCAAGGCCATCCAAACCATCCTGCAGGACTACACCGTAGAGAGTCCGACAAGCGGTTACAGTAAAACAGGTATTTACCATTTCAGTAACGAAGGCGTATGTTCCTGGTACGACTTTACAAAAGCCATTGCTGCAATGGCCGGACAGACCCAGTGCGACATCCAGCCCTGCCACAGCAACGAGTTCCCCAGCCCGGTGAAACGCCCAGCGTATTCGGTACTAGATAAGACTAAAATCAAGGAAACTTTCGGCATCCAGATTCCTTACTGGATAGATTCATTAAAAGACTGCGTCAACCATTTAAAAGAATTAAAATATGATAAAAAAAATATGGAAAAATAGAAAACTCTTAAGACCCATTTTAAGTAGTATCTATTTTAATTTTCATTATTTACCATTCAGGCAAGCTATCAAATTACCAATTTTACTATATAAACCAGACTTACTGTCAACTAAAGGAAAAATTATATTAGACTGTAAGAATATAAGATTGGGATTAATACAAATAGGATTTAGAAGTTGTTCAATATATCCGAATTCTGGAATCGTATGGGAAAATCATGGTGGTACCATTATTTTTAAAGGGGCATGTAGTATTGGAAACGATTCATTTATAAGTATTGGAGAAAAATCAACAGTCATATTTGGTGATGATTTTAGAAATACCGCAGGACTAAAACTAGTATCATATCGAGGTATTAAATTTGGAACAGGAACAAGACTAGGATGGGGAGTATTAATTATGGACACTAATTTTCATCCATTATATGATATAAAAAACAAGAAATACAAAAAAGCAAGTGGCCCAATTGAAATTGGGGATTATAATTGGTTTGGAACTGAATGCAAGATTATGCATTCAGTTAAGACCCCTGAAAGATGTATTTTTGGAATGAACTCAGTCGTAACACGTAATTGTGAGATGAAATCATACTGTGTGATGGGAGGTAGTCCAGTAAAAATCTTAACCGAAAATGTATTAAGAGACTATGAACATGATAGAGAAGAATATTAAAAATAACAATATGGGTACTTTAAAGAAAAATATACTTATCACCGGCGGTGCTGGATTCATCGGCAGCCATGTAGTTCGTCTTTTTGTCAATAAATATCCAGAATATCACATTCTCAATCTGGACAAGCTGACCTACGCCGGTAACCTGGCCAATTTGAAGGACATCGAAAACCGGCCGAACTACACTTTCATCAAAGCCGACATCTGCGACTACGAGAAGATGCAGGAAATCATGCAGCAATACCGTGTAGACGGTATCATCCATTTGGCAGCTGAAAGCCATGTAGACCGCAGTATCAAGGACCCGTTTACCTTTGCCCGTACCAACGTGATGGGCACACTCAGCCTGCTGCAAGCGGCTAAAGTTTATTGGGAAAATCTACCGGAAAAATACGAAGGCAAACGCTTCTATCACATCTCTACTGATGAAGTGTACGGAGCCTTGAAAATGACACATCCGGAAGGCATCAAGCCGCCATTCACTACAACCGCTTCATCTGAAACTCACCATCTGGCCTATGGAGAAGAGTTCTTCCTGGAAACTACGAAATACAACCCGCACAGTCCCTACTCTGCCAGCAAAGCGAGCAGCGACCACTTTGTGCGTGCTTTCCACGACACTTACGGTATGCCGACCATTGTGACCAACTGTTCCAACAACTACGGTCCCTATCAGTTCCCAGAAAAACTGATACCGTTGTTCATCAACAACATCCGCCATCGTAAGCCACTGCCTGTATACGGTAAAGGAGAAAACGTACGTGACTGGTTGTTTGTGGAAGATCATGCTCGTGCCATTGATGTCATTTTCCATAACGGCAAGATTGCCGAGACTTACAACATCGGTGGGTTCAACGAATGGAAAAACATTGACATTATCAAATTAGTAATCAAAACCGTAGACCGTCTGTTGGGACGTAAGGAAGGAGAAGACATGGATTTGATTACTTACGTTACCGACCGTCCGGGACACGATATGCGTTATGCCATCGATTCTACCAAATTGCAGCGAGAACTAGGTTGGGAACCCAGTTTGCAATTTGAAGAAGGTATTGAAAAGACTGTACGTTGGTATTTGGATAATCAAGAATGGATGGATAATGTCACCTCGGGAGATTATCAAAAGTATTACGAGAGTATGTATAAGAGAAGATTTTAATGATATATTACCATAATTAAACTTTAACAAACTGAACCTTACATTTAAAAGAACTTATTCATAAACTTTTTAATAGTTAAATCTACTATAAAAATAGTCTATATCTAAAGGTTTAAAATACATACATTATATATACTTATTATAAATCTATCAATTATACCTCTACAATAAAAAATAGGATATATAAATGTTTTTAAACTTTTATACTTATGCCAGCATTTAAAGGTTAGAATATCACCTATAAAATGTAAACAATATTTTAACAGTAAATTACATTATACAATAGAGTCAATACTATCCTTAATTAAAATAAATAATAATATTTTCATAAGGTAATCATACATTATTTCAAACATTTTATTTTGATTATAATTACATTATTTAAATATTTACCATTTACAATAAAACATAATATTACCTCTTTTTTGTCTTCATAAATATTAAATTCAAATTAAATATCTAATGATACATATAAAAGATAAGTCTGATTGCTGCGGCTGTACAGCTTGTGCTAATATTTGTGCACATAATGCTATTATAATGCAACATGATGCATATGGATTTCAATATCCTACAATAGATAAAGATAAATGTATCAATTGTAAACTATGTGAGCTTACGTGTCCGTTAATCAATGAAAAAATAAAATTAAAGATAAAAACAAAAGAGGCATTTGGACTTTACAATAAAGATATTGAAAAACATAAATTAAGTTCTAGTGGAGGAGTTTTTGAGGAAATATCCCATTTTATTATACGACAGAGAGGCATTGTTTATGGAGTTGTTTATGATACAGATTGGATAGTTTGTCATAAAAGGATAGATAATTTTTCAGATTTAAATAAATTTAGAGGTTCAAAATATGTGCAGAGCGATTTAAAAGACGTATTTCAGACTGTTTATTCTGATTTAAAATCAAATAGATTAGTTTTATTTTCTGGTACGCCATGCCAAATTGCAGGATTAAAATCTTACCTTCGAAAGGATTATGAGAACTTAGTAACATGTGAAGTCATATGCCATGGTGTCCCATCACCATTATTATTTAAAGACTATGTTTCATTCATCCAAAAGGAACGCAAGAAAATAATTGCACATATAAATATGAAAGATAAAACAAATGGATGGGGTAATCAATCATTGAAACTTGTTTATAAAGACGGTTCAACAGAACACGGCACATTACTAACTAATCTTTGGAACAGAATTTATTATTCGAACAAAGCACTACGGCCATCGTGTTATAGTTGTAAATTTACTGATTATAGTAGATGTGCAGATATTGCTTTAGGAGATTATTGGAACTTAAATAAATTTCATCCTGAGATTTATAACAAAAATGGAGTGTCGCTAATACTTATTCAAACGTCAAAAGGTATCAATGTTTTTAATAATATACGAGATTCATTCTTTAAAATAAAATTAAACATTGGCGAATATCCACAAGAATCACTAGAATCACCTATAAAAATCCCATTGGAAAGAGATTTATTTTGGCAAGATTATTTTGAACATGGATTTAAATTTATTTCAAAGAAATATTATGGTTATGAAAATAAAAAATGGAAATTATTTTTACGTGCAATAAAGAATACTATCAGAAAAAAATTAAATAAATGATTAACTCAGCATCAAGTAAGAATAGATTAGCAAAAAATACATTGCTCCTTTATGGTAGAACATTATTAGGTATGCTAATTAGTCTTTATACCTCGAGAGTAATACTTCAATCTTTAGGTATAGAGAATTATGGTATATATAATATTGTTGGAGGTTTTGTTGGAATGTTTTCAATAATAAGCGCAACCTTGACATCATCAACACAAAGATATTTAACTGTAGAGTTAGGAAAGAGTTGTAATTCTAATCCACAAAAAGTTTTTAGTGCAGCTTTTCTTCTCCATATTATATTATGTATAACATTATTAGTCTTGTTTGAGACATTTGGCTTATGGTTTCTTAATACCCAACTAAATATTAATGATAATCGTATGATAGCCGTAAATTGGGTCTACCAATGTTCAATAATATCATTTTTAATTAACATCATAAGTACACCTTATAATGCAGCTATTATTGCTCATGAGAAAATGAGTGTATTTGCATATATAAGTTTATTAGATGTAATATTAAAACTCCTAATCGCTTTTTTACTATATATTTCCCCTATAGACGTATTGGTGTTTTATTCATTTCTTTTTTTAGGGGTTTCTATTTTTGATAGAATTATATATAGTTCATATTGTCATAGGCACTTTCCAGAAACAAAATTTATTGTCGTGAAAGACAAATCCTTATATAAGGAAATGACAAGTTTTGCAGGACTAAATTTTCTCGGTGTACTCGCCACAGTAATGAGTAATCAGGGTGTAAATATTATATTAAATATATTTGGAGGAGTTGTTGTAAATGCTGCATGTGGTATTGCCGCACAGGTATTGAATGCTGTATCAAAGTTTGTGAATGATTTTATGACAGCATTAAATCCACAAATAACAAAGACTTGCGCTTCTGGAGAATATAAGGCTTCTATGGATTTATGCTATAAAGGTGCAAAATTATCTTTTTTTCTAATGTTAATATTTGCGATTCCAATAATAATACAAACTCCACAGATTTTAGAGTTTTGGTTAAAATCATATCCAAACTATTCTGTTCCATTTGTAAGGCTAACGCTCCTATATTCTTTAATACTTATTTTGTCAAACCCTTTAATAACATTAGTACAAGCAACTGGGAAAATAAAAATATACACTTATTGGGTTGGTGGATTTAGATTATTTACATTACCTCTATGTTTTATCCTACTTAAATTAGGATATGAACCTTATTATGCTTACTTTGCAATGATTTTTACCGAAATAATGTCTTTAACATTAAGACTTATAATAATAAAGAATCTATTGAGTTTTTCTCCATATGAATTTTGTAGAAAAGTAATATTACGCATAATAATTGTTACATTTGTTTCATTTATTATATCATATTTATTTTCTAATATTCTTGACAAGACAGTATGGAATCTTATAATTTTTTTCTTATTATCTATACTTACAAGTATCATTGTAATTATATTTTTGGGATTAAAATCATCTGAACGTCATTCTATTAATATTTTTATAAAAAAGAAAATTGCAAAATTACTAAATATATGAAGATTGGAATATTAACTTTTCATAGAGCATACAATTATGGGGCTGTTTTACAGGCATACGCTTTACAATATCAACTTCAAGAATTAGGGCATGAAACCTATATCATTGATTACAATAATAAATCTGTTTATGAAAATTACAAGTTGATAAATATAAAAAAGATTTTACGTAGGAACCCTCTAAAATTAATAATACAATTATCAAACGAAATACATAAATTACCTCAACGATTTAAGAAAAAAAGAATTTTTGAGCGTTTTATTAAAGATTATTATTGTTTGCTACCATTATCAAAAATAAATAAATTAGATATTATTGTTGTTGGTAGTGACCAAGTATGGAATCCTAATATAACAAAAGGGTTTGATAATTTGTATTTTGGACTAGATATTTATAAAACAATTCCATTAATTTCTTATGCAGCAAGTAGTGAAAAAATAGCATTAAATACTTCAAATGAAGCAAATTACAAAAATGCAATCAATCGTTTTCATCATATTAGTGTAAGAGAAAAAATTTTTGCTGATTACCTAAAAAAAATAACTGATAATCCTATAGAAGTTGTTTTAGATCCTACTATTATTTTAGAGCGGGATATATGGTATAATTTATCTAAACCTAAAAAGTCCAAAAGTGAGGAATATATTGTTGTATATCAGGCGCGTTCTTCAAATCAAATCCTCGCATTTGCAAAAAAAATAGCAAATCAATTAAAATCTAAAATAATAGTTATTACGTCAAATGTAGGAGAAATTATTGAAGATCCTCAATATGAATTTGTTTCAAATGCATCACCAATGCAATTTGTAAACTATTTTTTTAATGCCAAATGTGCAATAGCTTTATCTTTTCACGCTGTTGCTTTCTCAATAATATCAAAAATACCATTTTATGCAATTAAAATGAACGATGGTTGGGATAATAGGGTTGAATCACTACTCTCTGAACTCAATTTATTAAACAGATTTGTTTCTTTTGATTCTAATATTAGTTTTTCCCCGATAGATTATTCTATAGCTAACAAAAAAATAGACGAGTTACGTAATTTATCTGTTGAATGGTTAAAAAATGCTATAACAAGATGATTAAATTTTCAATTATAATACCTATATATAATGCAAGAGAATACATTGGAAGATGCATAGAAAGTATTCTAAATCAGGAATATACAGATTTTGAAGTAATACTTGTAGATGATGGTAGTGTAGATGATTCATTTTCCATTTGTTGTAATTATGCACAAAGAGACAAAAGACTAATTCCAATCTCTAAAGCAAATGGTGGACCGGGCTCTGCACGAAATGAAGGACTTAAGAATATATCTGGTGACTATGTTTGCTTTGTCGATGCAGATGACGAAGTGTCTTCTAAATGGTTAAGTAATTACACTAGATTTCTTAAAAAAAATGAAATAGATATTTGTTTCCAAAATTTCATGTTACAAAAAAATGGGAATTTAAACCTCATTTATGGAGATCTTGATTCTATCATAGAAGATTTAAATCTTAATAATCCACAAACATTTAAACAGTTCTTCGAAAAAAAATGGATATTATTGGCTGCTACGTGGTCTAAATGTTATAGAGCATCCTTAATTAAAGATTATAATATAACCTTTAATGAGAAGATTAAAAACTTCGAGGACTTCTTATTCTTTATTCATGCTTTAGAGAAAGCTAAAACCATATCCCTAGTCAAAGGAACAGGCTACGTATATAACTATGTAAGCAACAGCTTAAGTCGAACAAATGATTGTCGACAAGTAATGTTAAGAAGTTGCTCTACTGTTTTAGAAGATCGTAGTTGGCAAACAAATAATATATTAGTTAAAAAAGCTCTTCAGCTATTTTTAAAATCTCTTCCAATTAGTTCAGTAAATAAAACACTAACTTCGAATCATAAAAAGCAATTTGCGAAATATTTAATCAGTAATAAAATTTATGTTAAAGGTTTACGATACATACCATATAATATAGCCATAACATTAAAAACTTCATTATTGGTAAGACTAATGCTTAATTTACAAAATATCGTCTTAAAAGAATAACTTGATGAAAAAAAATTCAAAAGCATTATTAGTTTTGGGCATAATTTGGCTATATCTTTCAAACTTTTTTGGGTATAATAAGTTTAGTCAAATAAGAGTGTCGTATGCCATAGAGTGTCTTTTATATTCTATTCCACTATTAATGAGTTATAAAAACATAAATAGACATCGCACTACTATGTGTTTTCATAACGAGATTATATTATTAATCGTTTTGCCTCTCATTTCTGGAATCTCAGCTATCATAGAATTTAATCAAAGCTTGTATCAAACACTCGTTGCATGGGTTCCATCATTGTTATGGGCTACATATTATTTATTACATACATATAAAGTTCCATATTCAAAAGCCTTAAAATTTCTTTTATTATTTACTTTTATAGGTGTTGCCATAATGACAGTTCAGCAATTTATACCAAACCAGGCTATATTTGGAGTTCTTGGCGTAAACGAGTATGACAAGATAGCAGAAGTCCGTAATGGATTATATAGATTTAGAATTGGAGGGGCAGCTTGTGCAGGAATATTCTTATTTACTTTTTATTTTAACAAATTAATCAAGGAATATAAAAGAATACAGATTATTATATCTATTATTCTAATACTATATATTTATCTAACGCTTACACGCCAAACTATTCTTACAGCATTAATTGTAATTGTTTCTACATATATAGTATCTTCAAAGAAAAATATCTCATTACAATCTGTATTGCTTGTGTTTATATTTATAAGCGTATTTTATTTTTATGGTGAACAATTATTTAACTCCTTCATAGATAAAACTATTGAACAGACATCTGGAGAAGATATTCGCCTTGTTGAATATGAATATTTCTCAAATGAAATTTTTACGAATCCTATGATTTTTATCTTTGGGACAGGTATCCCCCATGCATCATCACCTTTGGGAGCATATTATAAATCATTGGAAGATAATTATTCATTATTCACAAGTGATATAGGAATTATAGGAACATGGTTTAATTATGGTATTATTTATATTATTCTATTTTTGTGGATTACATATAAAGTAATTATAAAAATGAGAAAATATATTCCAACATACATACAAATATACTATTTTTCAGTTATAATAATTTTACCATTAGCTTTCCCATGGGGAACGAGTATAAGCAATATGCTATGGGCATTTATTTTATATATAATTGATTGTGAGATTATAAATAACAAAAAAAATAAATTATTATGATAGATTTTATATTAGTAATGCTTTTCATTGCAATCGTTGGCGGAAAATATATAATTATGTTTATAATGCTACTCCCATTAAAATATTGGATGGGAAGGGAAAAATCAAGAAGTAAAATTAATACATCCAATGAAATCATGAACTTTAATAATGGAAATAGCAAACAAAATAATGAAAGAATACGCGAACATATGCATAAACTATCATTGTGTAAGCTATTCTTAGCTAAATTCTTAATAAGCTATACAAGATATTTTATTATCAATTTAGGGTACGTGCCTTCACATAAACTACGTAACTACATTTATGAAAAAATATTATTAGTAAATATGGGCAACAAATGTACCATCTATTATGGTTGTGAAATACGTGATACTTTTAATTTGTTTTTAGGAAATGGAACAATTATAGGAGATAAGTGCCTTCTTGATGCGAGAAATGGAATCTTTATTGGTGAAAATGTCAATTTCAGTTCTAATGTATCAGTGTATACACAACAACATGATCATCGGAGTCCGAATTTTGATTGTAGTACAGGCCCCCAATCTAAAGTAATTATTGGTGACCGGGTATGGATAGGTCCTAACGTAATAATACTTCCAGGCGTGACTATTGGTGAAGGTGCCGTAATTGGTGCTGGAGCTGTTGTCACAAAAGATATATTACCATATTCAATAAATGTAGGTATACCAGCTAAAAAGGTTGGAGATCGAATAAAAAATTTGAATTATGAATTTAATGGTAAACACATCTTATTCTATTAATTATGATATCTGTTTTAATACCTGCTTATAAAGCAAAATATTTATCCGATGCAATAAGTTCTGTTTTAAAACAAACTTATAAAGATTTCGAATTAATAATTGTAAATGATAACTCACCAGAGGATTTAACCTCAATTGTTAATTCATTTATCGATCCAAGAATTAAATATTATATAAATAAAGAAAATATAGGAAGCAAGGATCTTGTTAGTAATTGGAATCTTTGTCTCAGTTATGCAACTGGAGAATTCTTTTGTCTATTATGTGATGACGATTTCTATGAACCCACTTTTTTAGAAGAAATGCTTTCCTTAACATTTAAATTTCCAACTTGTAATGTCTTTCGTTCAGGGGTGAAAATTATAAATAAACATAATGAAGTATACGATTATTACCCATCATCTCCATTATGGGAAACATCTGAAGACTACATGTGGCATGTTTTTAAAGGTTATAGATGTCAAACAATAACAGAATGGTTTTACAGACGTAAGCCTATTATTGAACAAGGAGGATATAAATCTCTCCCTTTGGCATGGTACAGCGATTTCTTGTCCATATTTGAATTATCCATAATAGGTGGTATTGCATCTACGCCAAAGCATCTAGTAACTTTTAGAATGAGTGGTGAAAATATAACATCAAAATTAGATTCTAATTCTAGAATTAAAATGAATGCATCAATTTTATTCGAAAATAAAGTAACTAATCTAATAGAGGAATATCAAACTAACAACAAGAATTTGTTATTATCTTTATTAAGAGAATATATGAGTACAAAGAGGAAATTTGCATTAGGTACATGCAAATTTAGTGACTTATCTTTTTTCATAGTTCACAAAAAAAGATATAAGATAACGTGGAAAATGATTATAAAATCATTTAAATTCAGGATATAGTCAATAACTTAGTGTATCTTTAATAATTAAAATGTCATTCTACTAAACTTAAAGCCTAAAGATGTATATAAAAAAGATATTAAAATATCCGTATAAATTTATACATGAATTCTTCATATACTATAAGCCATTTGGATTTAATGTCGCAATAAATAAAGTTTTAAGTATGTGCGCTGAGCATATACCCAGTGCTTATGTAAAAGAATATATGTATGAAAAAAAACACATTTCAATATTAAAATATTTATATATAAAATATAATAAACAGATTGATGAAATTTCACAAGAGGTATCTAAAATGTCATCAATAAAAACTAGCAACTACTTAATATGGCAATGTTGGTGGCAAGGTGAAGAAAACTTAAGTGGGATAACACAAATGTGCGTAAATAGCGTAAAACAGAATTCAGAAAATACACCAATAAGGTTTATAACATTAGAAAATTTCTCGAACTATGTGAAGTTACCATCATGTATTATAAAAAAATATCAACAAGGATATATTTCTTTGACAGAACTATCAGATATTTTACGGGTTAATTTATTATGGAAATATGGTGGCATTTGGATTGATGCTACTATATTATTAAATGACAAAATTATGAAAAAGATTAAAGATTATGATTTTTTCACATGTCCTGAACCATCTCGAAATAAAATGTTTGTTAGTAACTATAAATGGAATACATCCTTCATGGGAGGAAACGCAAATCTACCTTTATTTGCTTTTGTTTCCAAAATGTTTGAAGTCTATTGGAAAAATGAAAAACTATTGATAGATTATTATTTGTTAGATTACTTAATAGCCCTAGCATATAATAAGATTCCATTAATTAAATCCGAGATTGATTCTGTACCATTTAACAACATAATGAAACATGAATTACAACCCTTCTTAAATCTTCCATACAATAATGATATATGGAAAAATTTGACGCAAAACACATGCATTTTTAAGTTATCAAGAAAAACTCCAGAACCATATATTAAAACAGTTGGTGACAAACTAACTTTTTATGGCTTCCTATGTCAAAAGTATAGTATGGAAATAAACTCCTAAAATATCCATAACCTAAGAGTCTTTTTGATATAAATACTATTTAATTATTATTTACGTAAAATATTATGAAAATATTCCTATTTACTAACTTCACACCTACTAGAGATAATTTTAGAGGTCCTTCTGCAATGATGTATCATTTCATTAAAAATCGTTCAAAGGAATGTGAATTTCTTGTTTATACAACGAACAGCAATTTAGTTCCAATAAACCAAGTTAAATCTGTAAGTAAGGAATTAGGAACTAATATTTATATATTAAAAGACACAATTTACAATTTTTTTCACAGAAGAGAAAAATTACAAGAATTGCGAATAAAGTTACATATAGATAAATGGTATAATATATCTAATTATAGACTATCTTCTAAACATTTGAATTGCATAAAGGACTTTAATCCCGATATAGTTTGGGTTTATGGTGAAGCCCATACAGAAGTAATAAAACAGTTATCAAAATATAGACTATTAGTTGCAGGTTATGATTGTTTTTCACTTCATTATAATAGATTAATGAAAGACTCTTATTGTTTTCTAAATAAAGAATACTATAAAGAAGCCCTATTTAATTATAAAATAGCAATAAGTAGAGAGATTGCTTTAAAAGATATATCTTGTAAATATTTTGATGTCGGCATCGCAGACCGAAACATGTTTGAAACTATCACTGGTAGAAAGGATGCTCAATTTTACCCACACCCCCATTTTGACGTTTTTCCTAAAGAAATTAATTTTAACAAACAAAAACTTTCAATATTAATAACAGGAAAATTAGACCAATATACTTGGTCCGATGCCCAAATAATGTTAAATGCATTGTGTAATGAGAGCCAAATTCTAAAAGATAAGTTTACCATAACAATATTGGGTAAAGATTGGGAAAAGTACGAAAGAACACTTAAAGATGTAGGTTATAATGTATGTTTAAAAAATTGGGTAGACATGTATGCAGATGAAATAAAACTACATGACATACAATTATTCCCTATATCTGTAGGTTCCGGTACTAAAGGAAAAGTTTTAGCTGCATTAAGTATGGGACTATTATGTGTAGGAAGTAAAATTGCTATGGAAAATATTTTTATAAAAGATAGACATTCATGTTATATATATGATTGTGCATTAGAAATACCTTCAATTTTAATTGATATATATAATGATAAATGTCGTTCAGCTCAAATTGCGGAACAAGGTAGAAAACAAGTTCTTAAATGGCACAATCCACAAAGAATTCTTTCCATAATATGTGATGACGTTATGGGGAAAAAATCATATAATGGAATAAATGAATATAATGAAGTAATTAAAAATTGTATTTTGGGCTAAAGTATATCTTTATATCATGATTTATAGATCCGTACATTTATAAGTATTTATGTCTTACAACGATTTTATTAAACATTTCAATTCTACTTTTATTATGTATAAAAAATGAATTATTAAAAATGATATAGTTATGACGCCAATATTGACCATTATTATTCCATGTTATAAAGTAGAAAAGTATCTTAATAGATGCATGGACACAATTGTCAATCAAGTATTAAAAGATATTGAAATAATATTAATTGATGATGGAAGTCCAGATAATGTTCCTAAATTATGCGAATATTGGGCACAGAAAGATTCTCGTATTAAAGTCATTCACAAAAAGAATGAGGGATTAGGATACGCTCGTAATTCAGGATTAGAAATTGCAAAAGGTAAATATGTTGCTTTTGTTGATAGTGATGATTTTGTTGATGATAAAATGTTTTATACCCTTATTGAAGAAGCAGAAAAGAATCAAATGGATGCTGTTTTCTGTGGATATAAAATGGAACAACCGAATGGACAATGGTCTCCTGTTCTAGATTTTCCCCAAAAAAAGAAAATGTCAAAAACTGAATTTGAGAATTATGTATTATCCATGATGGCATCTTCTCCATACATAAAACAAGAAAGACTATATACTATGTCTGTATGGCATGCAATCTATAAACGTTCTATAATTGAACGCAATAATATCAAATTTTATTCGGAAAGAGATATTGTATCAGAAGATATACCATTTCAAGTTGATTTTATGCAAAATGCCAATATTGCTTTATATTTACCTATTCCATTTTATAATTATTGTTTAAATGACGCATCTTTATCATCATCTTTTAAAGAAGAAAAATATGATAAATTTATTTCATTACGTACATTGTTATTGAATAAATTTAAAAATTCGCAAAAGGCTTCATTACATATAAATCGTTTAATTATAGGATTTACAAGGAGTTATATTCAATCATTATTAAAATCAAAGCATAAAAATAAGACACAAATCATTAAGCATATAGTAAATGATCATGTATGGACTATTATAAAAAAAACATATAAACCATCTTATTTACCAATATATCAAGGATTGCTCTATCAGTTAATTCTATCAAAAAACATCTTTCTAATTTATGCTTTATCATATATCTCGATGAAAATAAAGATATGTTTAGGTAAAAAGATTTAACACATCAAAGGCCATGATAGATAATAAAACTACATTAAAAAAATATCTAAAAGCAGATTCAGCTCGTTTTAATGGAAAGCCAAAGTTTAAAGATTGGATACTACATAATGAGAAATGGTACATTTATCATTATATAAGACATTTACGGTATATCGAATACCATATTAATACAAATAGTAAGAATATATTCTTTTTATATCATTGGTTTAGATATAAACGAATTGGTTTTAAATTAAAATGTACAATTTATCCCAACACAGTAGGACCAGGCTTTATGATGTACCATTCAGGTAATTTTACTTTTATAAAAGAATCATGTAAAATAGGCAAGAATTGTACAATATTAACGGGGGTCGTTTTTGGAAACAAGTATGAGAAAAATGATAATGCATTTGTTTTTGTAGGAGATAATTGTTACTTTGGATTAGGAGTTAAAATATTTGGGAACGTTAAAATTGGGAATAATGTAACAATTGGTGCTAATGCCGTTGTCACTAAAGATATTCCTGACAATGCTATCGTTGGCGGTATTCCTGCTAGAATAATAAAAATAAAAAAGATATGAAGTACATACCTAAAGATACATCAAAAAAAATTCTTTTTCTCGGTGTATCCATGAAGACTAAGGGAGGTATGACTGCTGTATTAGTTTCATATAAGAAGTATATTGAAGATATACAGTTTATACCAACATGGAAGTTAGGAAACAAATTGATAAAATCATGGTATGCATTGCAAGCCATTATACGTTCATGGTTTAAATGCAAGTTTGACAAGAATATAAAAATTGTACATATTCATGGAGCTGCAAATGCCTCATTTTACAGATGCAAGATTTTTATCAATTTGGCAAGAAAGCTAGGTAAAAAAGTAATATTGCATGAACATGCTGCTGATTTTGTCGATTTTTACAATAAGACAAACGATAAAGCCGACATATTAGGCACTATCAATAAATGTGATAAATTGATTGTATTATCTGAATCATGGAGACAATATTTTATTTCCATCGGTATAGATCAAAATAAAATATGCGTATTGAACAATATTGTTTCTCCTCCTGAATTTAAGCTTACAAAACGTAATGATGACAAACTACATTTGCTGTATATGGGAGAAATAAGTAAAAGGAAAGGAGCATTCGACTTATTAAAAGCCATTTGTAAAGAGAAGGAGTTTTTTAAAGACAAGCTTTTATTAAGAATGGGCGGAAATGAAGTTGATGGTGATATAAAAGGTTTTATCAAAGATAACGGATTAGATGACTTTGTAAGTTATGAAGGCTGGATTGCAGGTGAGCATAAAAAAGAATGTCTAAATTGGGAAGACGTGTATATACTTCCTTCTTATAATGAAGGTTTACCTATTGCAATATTGGAGGCCATGAGCTATAGTCATCCTGTTATATCAACTCCTGTAGGCGGTATCCCAGAAGTTATTGAGAATAAGAAAAATGGCATATTGGTAAAGCCAGGAAATCAAAGGGAAATTGCTGATGCGATAAAATACTATATTGTAAATACAAATAAAATAAAAACACAGGGCGAAAACGGATATAAAATAGTTAAAAACTACTTTCCCGAAAAAGTCTTTAGTGATTTAAACAACATTTATGAATCATTATTAAAATGAAAACAATAAACTTTTTGAATGCAAAGATTCAAGTAACAACTCAAAAAGAGCTGTTGAAAAACTTGAAAAAAGGTGTGTTAATAACTCCTAACGTAGACCACCTGGTAAAACTTCAAAAGGATAAAGACTTTTATGATGTTTATCAAAAGGCTGAATGGGTAGTATGCGACAGTAAAATATTATATTTGGTATCTAAGTTACTAAAAGAGCCATTGCCAGAGGCTATTCCCGGAAGCAGTTTTTTTACTGCATATTATATGTATCATAAGAATGATACAAACTGCAAGATATTTTTATTAGGTGCAGCAGAAGGTATAGCAGAAAAAGCAAAAAGAAATATTAATAAGAAAGTGGGGCGTGAGATAGTTGTTGGTGCACACTCACCTTCGTACGGATTTGAAGAAAATGAAGCAGAATGTGAAGAGTTAACGAGAATTATAAATGAAAGTGGTGCAAATGTTGTTCTTGTTGGAGTCGGTGCCCCAAAGCAAGAAAAATGGATAATGAAGTATCGCAACAAAATGACCAACGTGGATGTATTCATGGCTCTTGGTGCAACCATAGACTTCGAGGCTGGAACACTAAAACGTGCTCCTATATTATGGCAGAAATGCGGAATGGAATGGCTGTATCGTGTCATGAAAGAACCAAAACGCTTGTTTAAACGTTATTTTATTGACGATATGCAGTTCTTCTATTATTTGACTAAGCAGTTACTTGGCGTATACAAAAATCCATTTGAGAAATAAAAATTTTATTTTCCTAACGACTTTGCTATTATTCTCCTAATTAAAGGACTATAGTCGAAAGATAAAACAAAACTATACAAAAAGTGATTTCATTAATGCAACAATAATAAATTATGAAGAAACATCTTTATATTGTTGATTTTCTAAGAGGGTTTTCTATATTTACTATAGTATTAATGCATTTATTTCAAAGTTATCAAATACCAAATTTCCTATATAAGATATTTTCATTTGGTGGAGCCGGTGTTCATGTATTCATACTATGTAGCGGTTTTGGCTTATACTTATCTTATTTGTATAAACCATTAAAATATAAGGACTTCCTTAAAAGAAGGTTTACTAAAGTATATCTCCCATATATAATCGTAATATTTGTGAGTGCTCTTATCCCTTTTTACAATACATCAGAAGATAAATGGTTTCAATTGCTAAGTCACGTTTTTTTATTTAAGATGTTTGATGAAACATTAGAATCATCTTATGGTGGACAAATGTGGTTCGTGAGTACCATAATACAATTTTATGTATTTTGGCCTCTCATTTTGAGGTTATTCAGAAATAAATATAGCATGATAATTTCATTATTTATAAGTCTATTATGGGCGACATTAGTGGGAATTACCGAACATGCAGAACAACGAATATGGAATAGTTTTTTCTTACAGTACTTATGGGAATTTATATTGGGAATGCATTTAGCAAAATTATATTATAAAACACCTGAAAAAATTATTATTCCATCTTTCAAAACATTAATACCTGTATGTGTTGTTACAATGACTATAACATTAATTATGGCATTAAAAGGAGGATTCTTAAAATTATATAATGACATTCCATCTCTTGCTGGATATTTATTTTTAAGTCTTATAGTCTACAAAATATCTATCAAATATATAAATAAATATTTTATCTATACAAATAAAATATCATACGAATGGTACTTAACTCATATTTTGATATTTACTTGCTGTAAATACATTTTTAATGGATTGATGCCTATATTTGTAATAATTCCTGTTCAATTAATATTTTCTTACCTCTTTGCCTATTGTTATGAAAAATTATTGATATTAATACGGGTAAAATAAGTGGTGTTTAAAATTAAAAGCTATTTAAGAATTTGTAAATGTAAAATCCCTATTGTCTAGTTTCACACACAGGCAAAGTTCAAGAAAGCATACAACCAAAGATAAATATAGATAAAAATTTCTTCGGAAGCAGACAGCTATATTGAATGTGGAAGAGATTTACCACACGAAAAAACGAAAGCAAATGAAATAGACTAAAGAAGGAACAGTGAAATAACAACAAAAATCCATTAAGGAACTAAAAAACATGTATTACAAGCTACTGGCAAATGCTGAAGAAAACGAAGCAAACTTATGGATAATCTTTTAACTATCTGAAGTTCTTCTAGAATCAGATATTAATCTACAAGAATGACGGTGAACACTCCATAAATAGAGTAAACTTCCAAAATTGGCGTATTGACTAGCATGGCTCTTTCCCATACCTTCGTGCTAAACTTAAAACTTGAAAGATTATGTTTAGCGAAAAAGACTTTGAAAGACTGTGGTTCCTATACAAAACCGAGGGTGAGCCCAAAGGGGTTTCCATCAACTCATTCTGCATTAGCAACAATATTCCATACACGGCATTCTATGACTGGTTCAAGAAGACACAAA
>OIEN01000024.1_pt1 | contig 123793 bp, 131 predicted proteins | sample 1581741 | NCBI WGS metagenome assembly OIEN01 (sample SAMN01760944, study PRJEB22395) | human gut metagenome | reverse complement strand
ATTTCTGACTGTTCCTTTAGAAGAACTTATAGTAAAATTAGTATCGTCTGTTACTCCTCGCGCTTGATAATACAATGTTAAAGTATAAGTATTTATTGTCCACCGTGCATACAAAGTATCACTTGCAGCTATGTATGTCAATTTTCCACTCAAAATACTTCCAGAAGAGTTTACAATTTGTGTGCCAGTTCCACTCATTCCTGTATAATATCCACCAAATGTATAACCTGTTCTTGTTGGTTTTGTAATAGTTGCTATAGGTGTTGTTGCACTACTATTTGAATACCAACCTGTGTTATATTTCAAATAAAGTGTGCTTGTTCCACCAGAGCCACTTTGTTTATCCAAACTGATTGTATAAACATTTGGCGTCCAAGAAGCGTACCAAGCATCACCAGAAGACACCCAACTATCCGCAAATGTATAACCAGCTGAATATGCTGTCCCTGAATTATTTCTCTTCCAACCAGCAAAAGTATAACCCGTTCTTGTTGGTTTTGTTGAAGGCATTGTATAACCTATTCCTGCATAAACCGTCATAGAAGATGGTGCACCACTACCACCATTAGCATTAAATGTGACAGAGTATTTTGCTCTATAAATCACATAAGCTGTTGCTGACCATATAGAAGATACATTTGATTTTGCGGAAGTACTGTTATTATATAATTTTCCGTTTGATAAATAATAAATTGCCAAAGAAGGGGTCCTATAAATGCTATTGGTTGAACTATTGTTAAAAAGACTTACACCAAAGCAAGCGGCAGTTCCACCAGTATTATTAAATGGATCTATTCCCATATATCTATTATAAACACCAATTCCCCAGAAAGGCTCCCAGTGATAATAGAAATAACTCAAATTTGTGACATTTCCGTTCGTTACTGATACAGTGGTATTATAAGCTTTGTATGTAGTCATATCATAGCCGTTTGACCCCCAACTTTGTCCACCACTTCCGTTTTCATCATACCAATAGACATTAAATTTTATTGAGGAGTTTTGATAATTTGAACTTGTAGTTTCATAGCTCATAGTACTGCTTGTGTAATAAAGACCTTTTACATAAATAGTAAAACTTGATTGTGCATCTGGATAAACGCTATCATCATTTTCATCTTCTTCTCCATTGTCAGTGCTGTTTTCATCTTCGACGCTGTTTTCAATCTTATTTTGTTCATAATAATAATTTGACAGCAAAAAGATTCCACCCCCTACAAGAGTGAAACTACACAAAACAATAAGTATTATTGCAAATACCTTCTTCATATCGTTATTATATCAAAATTTATAAAAAAAACAAATTTTTTTTCTTATTTGTCTGAATTCTTTTTATAAAAAATTTTCAAAAAAGGTACAGCCCATTTTGGTGCTTTAATGCAAATTATTCTAATATTTGATTTCTTTTCTTTTTCCATAATAATAATTATGCAACTTATTTCTTGTTTGTTACAAAATTTATTATCAAAATTAAGCCAACTGTCCAGCAATTGCCCCATCACTGCAACCAGTGACAATTTGCTTCAAAAAGCCATTTCTTACATCTCCAACAGCAAAAACGCCATTGATAGAAGTGCGCATATTAGAATCCGTCTTGATAAATCCGCGTTCATCCATGTCAAGTACACCTTTATAAATGTCTGTTTTAGGTTTTTTGCCAAGTTCAATAAACAAAGCTGATGTATCAAACACTTCTTCTTTTCCTTTTACTTTCGCAACAACTTTGTTTAAAACATCTTTTCCTTCAACTTTTTCAATTTCTACATTAGAAACGACTTCTATCTTCTCATTTTTGTTTACACTTGCATATTTTGACATATCACCACTATCAAGAACAACAACTTTTGAGCAAACTCCAGCAAGATCCAAAGCCCCTTTTATTCCACTGCCATTTTTGCTTGCCACACAAACAATTTGGTTTTTATAAAAATTGGCATCGCATACAGCACAATAACTTACTCCTCTGCCCAAATATTCGTTTTCATTTTTGCCAAGTTCAATGCTAGAAAGCCCTGTTGCAATAATGACACTCTTACACAAATATTCTGTTTTCCCATACAAAATTTTATTCTCTCCGGAAAAATCAACTTTTGTTATGTTGTCATAAATCACTTCAATCTCTAAATGCTTAATTTGTTTTGCAAACATTTGACTCAATGAAAAACCATCAATCTCTTCTTGAGAAGGAAAGTTTTCAATTCTATTCAACAATGCAACCTGCCCACCCAAAGTGAACTTTTCAATTATGGCAACATTTTTGCCTCTTCTTTTGGCATATATAGCGGCAGACATCCCTGCCACACCACCACCAATAATTAAAACATCATACATCTTCATATAATCATTATATCACAAAAAGAAAAAATCACGAACTTTTTCGTGATTTTTCTTTAATTAGATTTGTATTCTAATCTACATTTCTCCAAGCACCATAGAATGTTATACCTGCCAAACCATTCCCACCATCACGACCAACAGTGTAAACATATCTTACTTGATTTGCAACATCTGGATTGACTTCAGTAGAAACATCCAATTTCAATTCTACTCCGAAAAAGTCCATAGTTTCTAAAACAATTCTGTTACGTTCTTTTTCAATTTCAAAATTTACTTGAGTGGAGCCTATTGTTTGAGAATATTCAACCTCAACTTCTCCTCTTCTGTTTTTCTCCAAACCAAATTCAAAGTTTGATACTTGACCATCAACATAGATGTCAAACATATATTCTTCTTCTACTTCTCCATGTTCTCTTTCAACTTCTTGCTTAAAAACAACTTTGTTCCTTTCTCTTTCTGTTCCTGATTGATAGATGCTAGCAGAAAATTCGATTTCCATTTCTCCAGCTTCAATCTCTTTTTTGCCTTCAATATATAAGGTGTTTGCGTGATCACCATCAATATACATAACGCCAGAAAGTTTAGTTTCTCTTTCTTCTCTATCACTGTCATGAACTTTGTGATTGTTGTCATTCATCAAAGTTTCATTGAAATACATTTCATAAACAGCAGAGTTCCCGTCAATATAACTTGTGCTTATAGTCAGTTTGTGATCATACACAGAAGCAAGATCCTCTTCAACATCATTTTCAACTACATTTACAGGCTTCTTTCCTCCCATAATTGAATCGAAAACTGACATATATTTGTCCAAAGTGTTGGAGATTGTGTCACTTAATTGATCATTCAATGATGTTTCTGCGTTGGCATTTGCACCAACCATTTGTTCAGAAATCATTTTGTCATTTGCAAGCACTGCCGTTGTAACCCCAGCAAAACCATAGATATCTGTTGTTGTCATATTGTCATTGTTTGAGCCACCACATCCAGCAAGCATACCAGCACCAGTGGCAAGAACTCCACACATAAGAATCCCTGCCAAAATCTTGTTTCCTTTCTTCATAAAATCCTCCTTATTGTTCTTGATTTAATTATACTTGAAAAATACCATGTTCTCCAAACAAAAATCATAAAAAATTTAATAAAAAAAACAGACAAAATGTCTGTTTTTGAAAAATTCCAAGATTATCTCTTTGAGAATTGAGATGCTTTTCTTGCTTTTTTGAGACCGTATTTCTTTCTTTCCTTCATTCTTGGGTCACGAGTAAGAAGTCCAGCGTCTTTAAGTTCTTTCTTATATGTTTCACTAACTTTAACAAGTGCTCTAGCGATTCCGTGGCAAACTGCACCAGCTTGTCCAGAAATTCCGCCACCTTCAACATTAACTACAACATCAAATTTGTCTGCTGTAGATGTAACAGTCAAAGGTTGTTTAGCAATAATGATCAAAGTATCTCTTTGAAGATATTCATCAATATTTTTTCCATTGATTTCAATTTTGCCAGAGCCAGGATACAAACGAACTCTTGCAATAGATTTTTTTCTTCTTCCAGTTGCAATAAAGCAACCACCCTTATTTTGTTTTTTATCAGCCATTATTCAATTGCTCCTTTTAATGCTACTGTTTCAGGTTTTTGTGCACTGTGATTGTGATTTGCATCTTTGTAAACATAAAGTCTTGTAAATTGTTTTCTTCCCATAGAATTTTTTGGAAGCATTCCCTTAACTGCTTGTTCAACAGCTTTGCAAGAATTTGTTTTCATCAAAGTTGAGTAATCAACTTCTTTAAGTCCACCAACATAACCTGTGTGCCAACGAAGTTTCTTTTGTTCCAATTTCTTTCCTGTCAAAACAACTTTGTCAGAATTAACAACAATTACAAAATCTCCTGTGTCAACATGTGGTGTGTAAATAGTTTTATTTTTACCAGTCAAAATGTCTGCAACTTGACTTGCAAGTCTTCCAAGTGGCATATTTGTTGCATCAACAACAAACCACTTTCTTTCAACAGTTGCTGGATTTGCCATGTAAGTTTTCATTATTATCTCCCTTGAAAATTAAATATTAAAATTTCATAACTAAATTTGTTATGTCAAGATTATCACTTTGCCAGTAAGCGATAATTGCCATTTATATTTCTCCAACGACTTAAATTGGGGCTAACAATAAAAATCGCCTTCAAAATAAAGACGATTATATTTTAAATAAACTATAACAATTTGTCAAGCATTTACAGTAAAAATACCCAAAAATTTTTTATTATCCAACCAATCTTTCAATGTCAGATTTTGTAATAGAATGTTCTTGAATTTTGTTTGCTGTTTCAACAAGAGAATTATATTTTATTGTATCTTTAAACACCTTGCTCTTTTCTTTCTTGTCTTGCATAACTTCAGCATCTGCAACCTTGTTTGAAATCTTCTCAAACAACTTTCCTGAAAGTCCGGTCAAAATAAATGCAAGATGCTTATCATTTTCCACTTCTTTAACACTTCCAGCAAAATCTTTGTCTCTTATAGGTACAACACAATTCAAATTTTCAACAAATTCTCTTTCATTGGCAGAATTTTTTGCCAATAATTGAACTTTTGGAAGGCAGTTTTTTATCACTGTTTTCTTCGCATCTTCAAAACTTTTTCCATCTTCTACATCCTTCAAAACCGTGGACAATTCTGTTTTAAAGAAATCAGGCAAGGAGACACCCTCTTCTTTGACAAAATAAGCGTTATATTTGCTTACCAAATACAAATAATTTGAATAAGCGTGGTTTTTGTCATAGATCTTACTTTCACAGACCTTTCCATCTTTATCAAAACTTACCAAATCAAAGAAATATAAAAAACTCATTGTGCTCTCCTTTGTATGATTATATCATAACACAATGAAAATGAATAAATCAAACATTTTTATGAATATTTATACATTTTTATAAATTTTTTATACAATAAAGCACCAATTCCGTTGCGTAAAGATTGCCGCCATAGTATCTAAAATAAAATTTATAATCGTTTCTAATACTTTCAATTATTTTGGGAATAACAACAAAATCAGAATTGCTGTGATAAGCAGAAATCATAAGCTTTGGACAATCATTTCTTATATGCTTTTCACAACCTTTAATTGCATCTATCTCCCCACCCTCAATATCCATTTTTATCATAGAAATATTACTTTTTATATCTTCATCCAGCGAAATTTTATCTATTTCAATTTTTCCATCATATTCTACTTGATTTGCAGAGTTAGAAACAGAATTTTCCTTTAAAAACACTTTCCCAATCGACTCTCCAACAGCTTTGTTTAAAATTTCAATGTTATGGAAATTTGATAAGCTCTTTTTTGCTTTTTCAACAACCGCAGGTGTAATTTCATATCCATAAATTTTCTTGTAAGAATCTTCTCCAAAACACTTGATAAAGTCCAAAATTGTCTCTCCATAATAAGTGCCAACATCTACAAAAATCTCATCAGAAACATTGTTCAAAATGTCCAAATCAAAATATTGTGAATATAATTGTTCTTTTGCCTTTTTCAAGCATTCAAAGTCAAAATAATAGAAATTGCTTAAAACTGCATAAAGCGCAAATTTAGAGCGATAATCTTCTAATCTATCATATAACCAAACAATATCATTAACATAATCTTTGAAAACTTTTGCTTTCTGATGAAAGATATCAAAATTATTTTCTTTAAAAGAATAACTCCCCCAATATGGATATTTTGACCAATAATCACTCAAAACATCTTGAATAGGGATTGGGACTTTCGTTAAAAAGCAATTTCTCATATTCAAAAACAATTCATTTTCACTTTTACTTTTCAATTCACTTATAATAGAAAAAAATTTGTCATCAACCCACATAAAAACCTCTATAATAATTTATTCAATCAAAAAGCATAAAGTTATAAACCAAGCAATAACAAAAAATTTGCAAATAAAAAGATGTTATGCTATAATTCAAAAGTCAAATGACCTCATAGTAAAACTGGATATTACGGTCCCCTCCTAAGGGATTGTTCTGGGTTCAAGTCCCGGTGGGGTCACCAATTTAATGATAAAAAGACAAGTGCTTTACTCTTGTCTTTTTTATTTTTATTTACATTAAATCTTTGTTGTAAACTGCTCTTTCTCCACCAATATATTTTGGTCGCACTCTTGCACAAACCAAATTTGCTTTTCCAATCTTTTTGATTGATATTCTGACAGGGACAGCAACTGCTTTTAAATGCATACCTATCAGTGTATCACCGATATCAAGCCCCGCATCTGCTTTTATGTTTTCAACAACAATAGGATTTTTGAATGATTGATAAGCCACTGTTGCCAACGCTCCTCCTGCTTTGAGTTGAGGGACTACATTGACTATTTCTGCATTTGGCAATGCATCTCTTTCTGTCACTATTGCACGATTGAGATGTTCGCAACATTGAACTGCAAGATATAGCCCTTTTCCACTCAAAACAGAATAAATTCCTTCAAAGATTTCTTTTGCAACATCCAAGTTGGAGTTTTGACCAATTTTGCTACCAACAACTTCACTTGTGGAACACCCCACAACCAAAATATTACCTTGCTTTAATTTTGCTACTTCAACAAATTCTTTAACAGCTTTTGTGCTTATTGCTTTTATATTCATCTTTACCTCGTTTGTATAATGATACCAATATCTCTTTTTTATTGCAAATCAAATTAAAGGGAAACGATAAATTTCGGCAACAAACATAATTTGCTAGACAAATAAGTTGGATTTTTGTATTATATTATTAAGTAAATAATTTTTTGTGTGAGGAAATATGATAAACATTTGTTATAGTGGCAACAAAAAAATTTTTGAAGGTTTGCTTCTTGCAGTTTTATCTCTTGCAAAAACAACAAAAGAAGAGTTAAAAGTCCACATTTTGACTATGGATTTGCACGAAGAAAATCCAAACTTTCTGCCTTTTTCAGACGAACAAATTGAATTGCTGGACAAAATCTTGAAAGAGAAAAACAAAGACAGTCAAGCAATAAAGATTGATGTCACAAAGCAGTATATAGAACAATTAAGAGATGGCAAAAATCATCACAATGGTTATACCCCTTATGCAACACTCAGACTCCTTTTGGATCTTGTGCCAAACATGCCTGACAAAATGATTTATATGGATATTGACACAATGTGTGTTTCTGACATTAAGCAACTTGATGATGTAGATATTAACGGCTATGATTTTGGAGCAACAAAAGACTATATGGGCATATTTTGGATTCATAGACATTATTGCAATTCTGGTGTTATGACAATGAATCTCAAACAGATAAAAGAAAATGGATTGTTTGTAAAATGCCGTAAAAAAGTCAATAAAACAAAAATGCTTATGCCTGACCAAACTGCATTAAACAAATACGGAAAGAAAAAATATCTTCCTTTCAAATTTAACGAACAAAGAAAAATCAAAAAAGACACAGTGGTAAAACATTTTTGCAAAGGAATTGTCTTCTTCTTGCCTTTCGGTTTTCACATTTACAACATAAAACAATGGCATAGAGATAAAGTCCATAAGAGCTTAAAAATATTCTGCTTTGACGACTTGTATGAAAGAGTTGACAATTTAAAGAAAGAATATCCAAATTGTTTTTAAAAAAGAACAGCATTTAATCTGTTCTTTTTTTATTGTCATCTATTTTTTCAACGCTATATTTTGCCAACAAAAACTCATATTCTTCAAACCTATGACTTCTTATAGGAAACTTTCTTCCATCATCAAAATAAATCAACATACAAGGGCAAATATTGTGATAACTTGATAAATACTCAAAACATATTGCATGTTTCTCTTTTATAAGTTTTTGAACTTTTGCGTGATAATTGAAATACATAAAAATAATATGTTCAAAATCAAAATAAACTTACTTTAAAACTTCTGTTTCATTCGAATTTTCTTCATTTGTTGAAATAGCAGAATTTGTGTTTTTTCTCTTGTTCCATTCCAGCACAACCGAAACAACAGCTCCAATAAAGCCACCACAGCAATCACAAATAATGTCATACATAGTGTCCATAATCGCCAATCGCCCAACAAGACCTTCTGTCAATTGAGAGTTTAGATTCATTATTATATCTGTCGAAAACTCCCAAATTTCCCACACTGCACCACACATAAGTGCAATAGAAAAAGTCAAGACAAACAGCCAAGGCAAAGAAAGTTTGCTATGCTTGCTTTCTTTAAACAGAATATATCCTATAAGTGCAATAATAATCCCACTAGCAAAATGAATAATTTTGTCATAAGGAGTCCACAAAGAATAAACCCTCCACAAAGAACCAACTAGCATAGACAAAATCAAAAAGACTTGATAACAAATTGAAATTGTCAGTCCAATTTTCATTTTAAAAAGCAAATTTAATAAAAATGGCAACCACGCACAAACGACAAACCCTATCAAAAATAGGTAAGACAAATATCTCATCTCAACAAAATTTAAACACGCCAAAACCGTGTAAATAATCAAATTTATTATTGCAATCCCTGTTGATGCAATAGCCGTCCAAAATAATTCTTTTCTCATAATTTTTCTCTCTTTTTATTTTACAATAAAATTTGTCTCTTTGTCGAACAATTTGCAATAAAAAAAGTATGGATAACCCCATACTTTTTCCATTTAACATGACTTATTTTTTCAATGCCAAAGCACTTGTTCCAAGAGATGCAACACCAACAACAGCGTTGACAATCAATGTAGCCCAGTTTGCAACACGTCCTGTTATTTCGTGTGTAATTGGATCTGCTTTTCCATCGCAATATGTTCCTACAACTATGCAGTTTACAATAACCAAAACGGCAACTGCAATGGCGCTAATCAAAAGACCGAATGTTGCGAATTTATTAAATCCTGCACCCTTTACAACGCCCAAGTCAGCCAAGAGTTTTAAAACTGCGAATAGTGCAAGCAGTGATGCAAAGATCACAATCAACAACAATACGATTGAAAGCCCTGTGTTTGCTCCATCTTCAAAGCTGATAAGATCATACCCAGAAACACTTCCACCAATACCAACTACAAGAACTGACAAGTGTGGAAGAGCCATAAACCCCAAAAGTAAACCAGCCAAAGCGAGAGTAATCAAATCCCACAACGCTCTCATATTTGATTTTTTAGATTTTTTTGCCATAATATCCTCCTTTTCCTCTTATTTATATTTTAACAAAGAAAAAGTTGTTAAGTCAATCAAACTCAACAACTTTCATTGGAGATTATAACAAAATGCACAAAACTCCGCCTTTGCCTTCGTTGATAATTCTACCAAGAGTCTTTTTCATCTTTCTTTGAGCATCTGCTGGCATCATAACAATCTTAGAACTAATGTTGTCATCAATCAAAGAATATAAACTTTTGCCAAGCAAATTTGTATCCCAAATCCCTTCAGGATCGGTTTCAAATCTTTCACTCAAATAGTCAACCAAATCTTGACTTTGAGATTCTGTCCCTACAAGAGGTGTCACTTCTGTTTCCACATCCACCTTGACTATGTGCAAACTTGGAGCAGATGCCTTGATTTTCACGCCATACTTATTGCCTTGTTTAACCACTTCTGGCTGTTGCAAAGTGTATTCTTCTTTTCCAGGAACAACAATTCCATAACCAGTCTGTTCTACTTGTTCCAACGCATCTTTAAGTTTGTCATATTCAACTTTTGCAATTGCCAAGTTTTTGATATAAGAAACAAGTTCATAGTCATCATTGATTGCAAAACCACATTCATCAGAAAGCACGCGATAGAAAAGAGTTTCTTTTGGTATAACATTAAACTTGATTATTCCCTCTCCCATCTCAACATTTGAAAATGTTATTGGATCAAAACTTTCACTTTCTGTAAAGACTGCACTTTCTTTGTTTGCGTCACCAATTTTTTTCACATTTTGAGCAAATTTTTTGACTTCTCCAACAATTTCAGTAATGATTGGATTTGAAAAAGACAATGCTTGTATCCACTTAGGCATACCGACCTTGATGCTTTTTATTGGAAATTCCAACAACACTTTTTCAAAAATCTTGTCAACATCTTGTTCTTTCATTTCGGCAACATTCATTGCAACGACTTGTGCTTGATATTTTTCGCTTAAATTTTGTGCCAATTTTTTGCTGTCCGCACTTGCTGGATTTTTGCAGTTAAGGACAATAACAAAAGGTTTTCCACAAGCTTTCATTTCTGAAACAACTCTCTCTTCTGCAGATATATAATTTGCTCTTGGTATATCAGTCACAGATCCATCAGTGGTGACAACAACACCAATGGTAGAGTGCTCTTCAATAACCTTTTTTGTGCCTATTTCTGCTGCTTGTTCAAAAGGCATTTCCTCTTCTGACCAAGGAGTTTTGACAAGTCTAGGTTTGTCATTTTCTGTGGCACCCATTGCTCCGCTTACCAAATATCCAACACAATCAATCATTCTCACTTTCAAATTGATTTTGTCTGCAACTGAAATTTTTACTGCTTCATTTGGGACAAATTTTGGTTGTGTTGTCATAACAGTTTTACCATCAGCACTTTGTGGCAATTCATCAACAGCTCTGTCTCTTACATTCTTGTTTTCAATGTTTGGAATCACAAGTTTTTGCATAAATTCAGAGATGAAAGTAGATTTCCCTACCCTAACAGGTCCAACCACGCCGACATATATATCACCATTGGTGCGAGTTTTAATATCTTCGTAAATTTGATACTTTTCCATTTAAACCTCCAAGATAGAATAATTTATGAAGGCAAATATCAAATTATAACAACCAAAAAAGAAAAAAAATAAAAAAGCAAGAAGTGATTTCTTGCTTATTTTTTTGTCAAATCATAACTCATTTCAACAAGAGCAGATATATCTTTGAGATCTACCTCTTCCAAGATGATAGAAATCCAATGGATTTTGTTCATATGATAACAAACATAAATTCCTTTGTTTTTCAAAAGAGGTTCTCGAAGCATTGTGTCGCATTTCAAATTTAACACATCTACCACTCTATCTTCATCACCGACAATCTTGTTTTTCTTGACTTTCATAACAAGTCCAAACCATTTTTTGTTGTCCTTGTGCCTAAAAACAATAGAATCGAAATCTTTGTTGAAAGGATAATCTGGCTCAACTAAAAATTCTTCTTCAACAAACTCAATCAGTTGTTGTCTTGTCATTTTTCTCCTCTTTCAATTCTTCTTTAGGATTTTCTGCTTTTTCATCTTTGTTTTCAACTTCAACAGATTTTTCTTCAGTTTTTTCCAATTCTGTAGATTTGCTGTGTTTTTTGAAAATTTTATCTTTGAAGTGAACTCGGTTTTCCGTTCCAGACAAAAGTCTTTTGATGTTTCCTCTGTGCAAGAAAACAATAAACAAAAAGTTGATCCAAATGATCACAATCAAAGGAATAAACCACAAAACTTGTTCTATTGCAAACAAACAAGTTGCATAAATTGACAATGTCAAAATAAATGTCAAAGAAATGACAAATGGATAATCAATAAAGAAGAACAGAACAAAGCAAAGGGCAAAAACGATCAGTGCCACCCACCATAACTGTGGATGGAAAACAAACATACCAAAAGTGCAAGCGACACCTTTTCCGCCTTTAAATTTGTAGAACACTGGATAGCAATGACCTACAATTGCACCAAAAGCAGTCAAGAAATATGCCAAATTCCCGAAGCCTACAAAATAGTGTTCAAACAAGAAATAGCAAGCAATTGCAGGACCACCTGCTTTTATTGCTTCCATAATCAATGTCAAAAAAGCTTCTCCAAATCCACGAGTACGAAGCATATTCATAGTCCCTGGATTTTTGCTTCCGACAGTTGTTATATCCTTTTTTGCAAACATCCAAGAAAAGATTCTTGCAAAATTGATATTCCCTATAAAGTAACCAACAATCAAAGCGATTGCCAAATATAAATAAACTATCATTCTTCCTCTTTCCCTTTAAACACCAATTCTATTGGAGTGCCAGAAAAATCTACTTTTTCTCTCAAACGATTTTCCAAATATCTCTCATAAGAAAAATTTATAAATTGTGGAAGTGTGCAGAAAAACACAAATTTAGGAGGATTTGTGCTTGGTTGCGTAACAAACATAATTTTGCACTTTTTCCCATTTTTTGAAGGTGGTTCAAAATTGAGAATTGCATCGTGCAAAATATCGTTCAAAATTCCGGTAGAAATTCTTCTTGAAGCGTTTTCGTAAACAACATCAACTGTTGTCATAATTTCTGAAAGTCCTTTACCAGTTAGAGCCGAAACAAACAAAACTTTGAAATAATCCATAAAGGACAATTTGCTTTTAAGAAGCTTTGTATATTCTTCTTTTGTCATGGTTTTTTCGTCCCACTTGTTTACAACAACAATGTTTGGTTTCTTTGCTTCGTGGACATAGCCAGCGATTCTAACATCTTGTTCTGACAATTCTTTTGTAGCATCAAAAACAATAAGCACAACATCACTCATTTCAATTGCAGACATACTGCGAAGCACAGAATATCCTTCAACCGATTGTTTTTCAACCGAACGCTGTCTTCTAAGTCCAGCAGTGTCAACAAGATAATAATCTTTCTTGTTGCACCTGAAAGGAATTGTAACCGAGTCTCTTGTTGTCCCTTCAATATCACTGACAACAACTCTCTTCTTTCCAAGCAATCTGTTTATGATAGAACTTTTCCCAACATTTGGTCTTCCAACCAAAGTTATCTTAATGCCCTTTGTTTCTTCAACCAAATCATCTTTTGGGAAATAAGAAACAACTTTGTCAAGCACATCACCAATACCTTTGCTCTGTGCACAAGAAATAGGCATAGGATCGCCTAGTCCAAGACTGTAAAATTCATAAGTTGCAGAGACATCAAATGTGTCCAATTTGTTTACAACCAAAACCACAGGGACATTTTGTTTTCTTAACAATCTTGCTACATCTTCATCTGATTGTGTTATGCCAGTTTTCCCGTCAACCAAAAAGATGATAACCGTAGCATTTTCAATGGCAAGCATAACCTGTTCTATGATTTCTTTTTGAAAAACATCTTCACTGTTGAGTTCTACCCCGCCAGTATCAACAATGGTAAAATCTCTGCCACACCAATTTGCGTCAGCATAAAGTCTGTCGCGGGTGACACCAGCGACATCGTCAACAATACTTATTCTTTTTCCGCAAATCTTATTGAAAAATGTTGATTTACCAACATTTGCTCTTCCAACGATTGCTACAATAGGCTTAATCATATATAAAAATATATCATAAAAACAAAATATAAGCAAATATTTGTTGTTCTTTTTTATACATTTTCAAAGCTTAAAATTTTTTATGTCGACAATTTATATCACAATTTTGACATTGAGCACAACAGCGCCCATTTTTGAAATGCTTTATCAAACACACACAACATACAACAGCTATCAAAATCGCCACCAAAACAATGCTTGGGATAAACGCACCAAAAACCTCATAAGCAAAGAAAATGTTGTAAATGACAAAAGCCACCACATAAGCAGTAAAAAGTTGAATCGCAATACTTATAAAAGTCCACTTAGCTCCTATTTCTTGAAGAAGCATAGAAATTGATGCAATGCATGGCGTGTAAAGCAAACAATAAACCAAGAAAGAGACAACGCTTGCATGAGAAGAAAAATAGACCACACTTGTGGAAAGAAGAATTGACTGCGAAATAAGTTTGGTTGCCCCTGCTTCAATTCCGTTGAACATAGCAATAGAAGAAACCACCACCTCTTTTGCCACAAGCCCAGCAAGTAGTGAAGCAACGATCGCCCAATTGTCAAAGCCAAGTGGTGCGTAAATTGGAGATAAAATTCTGCCAATTGTTTCCAGCATACTGACTCCACCATCGATTGAAACATAAGAAAATGAAAAACTAAAAGAAGACAAGAGCCAAATGACAATGTTCATTGAAATCATCACAGAGCCAACTTTAACAAGAAAAGTCTTGACATTTCTCCATAAAATATTTCCCACTCTTTTCAATGAAGAAACCCTGTAAGGAGGGAATTCCAAAATAAAACTTTGCTTTTGACTTTTCAAAACAGTCAAATCAAGTATCTTTGAAATAGCGATCGCTACCACAACTCCCAAAATATAAAGACCGATTATATAAAACAAATTGCTTGCACCAAAAAACGCACCACCGATTACAGTGTAAATAGGTATTTTTGCAGAGCAACTCATATACGGACATAGTATTGCAGTTTTAATTTTTGCATTTTTGTCGTCCATATTTCTGGCAGTCATAATTGCAGTTGTGGAACAACCAAATCCCATAAGAAGAGTATAAACACTTTTACCTGACAAACCAATTCTTCCCAAAATATCTTCAAAAATAAATGCTATTCTTGACATATAGCCACTATCTTCCAAAATTGAAAGGAAGAAAAACAGAAGCACCACTTGTGGCAAAAAGGAAAGCACTGTCCCCACCCCACCAAAAATGGTGACATTAAACAAATCATACATCCAAGATTGACCAAAAGAATTTTCAATGAGCGAGAGAATAGGTTGCGTCACAAGTTCCAAAAATGATCCCAAACAATCGGACAAAAATGCCCCCAAAGAAAAGAAAGTTAAATAAAAAATTCCAGATAAAATAAGCAAAAACACAGGGAAAGCCAACCATTTGTTTAAAACCACTTTGTCAAACTTGCTCTTGCCATAAATTTGATTTGTTCTTGTTGTGCAATCTTTTATGATTTTTTCTATATACTTGTATCTCAATGCGCTTAAAATTTCTACGCTGTTTGTCGGAACATTTTGAAAGATCTCTTCACAATTTTCTATGCCCAAACTTTTGAAATACTTTTCATCTTTTTCATATGCCTTGATGAGCATATATTCATATTTATCTTTTTTTAATTTTGAAAAAACTCCACTCTCAATTTTAAGATCTTCAAGATAAGGAAGTTTAAAATTTTTCGTTTGCTTTGTAGCAACAGACTCTTTCAAGTCTTCAATGTTTATCTTTTTCTCGGCATTTATTCCAACAACATCAACACCCAACATCTTCCCAAGCTTTTGATAGTCTATTTTGAATATTGGACGCTTGTCTATCTCATTCACTGCCACAACAACATCACAACCCCTCTCCAAAAGGCACAAGGTCAAATATAAATTTCTTTGCAAGTTGTTTTGATCGCAAATGTTTATTATTTTTTTATCTTGATTTTTCATAATTGTCTTGACAGAAACTTCTTCTTCAAAAGAAAGAGGACAAAGAGAATAAATGCCTGGTGTATCAACCAGAGCAAACTCTTCATCACCATAAAAAAACGACTTCTCTTTGTTTTCAACAGTAACGCCGTGCCAATTCCCTACATGCTCATTAGAATGCGTCAAACTGTTGAAAAGCGTAGTTTTTCCAGCATTGGGATTGCCCACCAAAAGTATTTCTTTCATAAAAACCTCAAAACAAATTAAAACTAAAAACTCAAATTTCCAAAACCTGAACCCTGTCCAAAAGACTGGCTCTTACACTCAACAAATATCCTCTTATTTCAATCAAAAAGACTTTTTTTTGAAGTGAAGTTGCCACAATTTTCACCCGCTCACCAACCGTAAACCCCAATTCCATAAAACGCCTTAAAACATTGTCGCAGTTGGCAGAAAATCCAACAATTTTATAAATTTTCATTTTTTTTGCTTTGTTTAAAGTTGTCATATAATAAATTATGGACTTGCCTTTTCAGTTATTCAAAATTATGTATCAATTTAACTATGAATTGTGTAAAAATATTTGTCATAATACCAAATATTGTGTTATACTATTTATGTTTAAAGGAGAAACCATATGAAGTGTATATATTGTGGCTGTGAAGAAAGCAAAGTTTTGGACTCTCGTAGCACTGATGAGTCAAATTCTATCAGAAGAAGAAGAGAATGCCTTGGCTGTGGAAGAAGATTTACTACATACGAAACAGTTGAAACTGTCCCAATTCTTGTTGTAAAAAAAGACGGAAGCCGTCAACCTTTCAACATTGAAAAAATCAAATGTGGAATGATTAAGGCTTGTGAAAAAAGACCAGTTTCAATGGCACAAATTGACCAAATGGCAGAAGATATAGAAAAACAAATACAAAACTCTTTAAAACAAGAAATTTCTTCTCAAGAAATTGGTGAAATGATAATGGAAAAACTCAAAGCAGTAGATGAAATTGCTTATGTTCGTTTTGCATCAGTTTATCGTCAATTTAAAGATGTGACAAACTTCATCAAACTTATCACAGAAATGTAACACATAAAATATAAAAAAGGACTTTATCAAATATGATAGAGCCCTTTTATTTTTTCTTTTTTATTTATCTTTTTTCTTGCTCCCTACACCCATAATATAAGGTGGATTTGGATTAGCATTTGCAAATAGTTCAACTAGCACGGCATCTTCGCCAACCTTGACAATTTGACTAAGCGGAATAAAAAGTTCCATACCGCTTTTAAAGACATTCCAAAAGTTTCTTTCGCCAGGCACTACCACACCTTGCAGACAACCATTTTCCAAATTGAAAACAATATCAACAATGTGCCCCAGTCTTCTTCCATCAACAACATTGACAACTTCTTTGCATCTTAATTCCAAAAATGATGTTTCCATACGGTAATTTATGTCATAATTTGTCTAAAAATTCATAAAAGCAAACATTAGTCAATAAAATTTTTGATGGTTCTCAAAGCATTTTTCTCAAGTCGAGACACTTGCGCTTGTGAAATGCCTACTTCTTCACTTACCTCCATTTGTGTTTTGCCTACATAATATCTCATAAGTAGAATTTCTTTTTCTCTTTCTGAAAGGTTTTTGATTGCATCATTAAGTGACAATTTTTCCAAAATATCTTCATCACAATTTTTTTCATCGGCAATTTGATCCATAATTCTTATAGTCTCATTGCCATCATTGTAAATTGGCTCACTCAAAGAAATTGTCTCACTTATGGCATCAAGAGCAAAAGTCACTTCGCTAAGTGGCATATCAATCATCTTTGCGATCTGCTCCAAAGATGGTTCCATATTGTTTTCATTTATATATTTTTCTTTTGCTTGAAGTGCTTTGTAAGCAGTATCTCTTATTGATCGAGAAACTCTGACAGAATTGTTGTCCCTAAGATATCTTCTTATCTCCCCAACAATCATTGGCACAGCGTAGGTAGAGAACCTAACATTGAGAGTTTCATCAAAGTTGTCTATTGCTTTCAACAACCCAACACACCCCACTTGAAACATATCATCAGCCTTGTCACAATGCCCAGAAAACCTTTGCACAACCGACAAAACAAGACGAAGATTTGCCACGACAAATTTGTCTCTTGCAAACTCATCCCCCTGTTTGACCTGCTTCAAAAGTTCCATAATCTCTGCATTTTTCAATTTTGGAAGATTGGAAGTATTTACACCAGAAATAACAACTCTATTTGACATAGTTTCCTCCTAAAAATGTTATAGAGTTATCTTTTCCATACCTATCAAAACTATGCAAAGACAAAATGACATAACAAAAAAAGTGCAATTATCTCATTTTTCAACAAAATAATCACACTTAAAATGTTATTAAATTTCTCCAACCTTTTCCAATTTTTTCTTCAATTTGGAAAGAATTTTCTTTTCAATTCTTGAAATATAACTTTGACTTATTCCCATCAAGTCAGCGACTTCCTTTTGTGTTCTTTCTTCATTTCCTGCAAGCCCAAATCTCAAATACATAATCATCTGTTCTCTGCTGTCAAGATTGGATATCACGCTCATCAAAATCTGCTTTTCTGCAGATGTTTCAATGTTTTTAGATACCGATTCTTCATCAACAGAAATAATGTCTGCAAGCAAAAGCTCGTTTCCTTCTCCGTCTGACGACAGAGGCTCGTCAAGAGAAATTTCGTTTTTTATTCTGGTGTTTTTTCTAAGTTGCATCAAAATTTCATTTTCAATGCACCTAGAAGCATAAGTGGCAAGTTTGATATTTTTGTCTATACTGTAAGTTTTTACCGCTTTGATCAGCCCTATTGCCCCGATAGAAATCAAATCTTCAAGTTCAATCCCTGATGTTTCATATTTTTTTGCAATATACACAACAAGTCTAAGATTGTGCTCTATCAACTTGTCCCTTGCTGTCAAATTTCCATTTTTTGTCTCTTCCAGCAAAACAAGTTCTTCTTCGCTTTCAAGTGGCTGAGGCAATGCCTTATTTCCACAAATGTAGCACATAATGTTTTCTGCTTTTTTGCTGTCTTCTCTGTTAAAAAACTTCCAAAGTAACAATTTGATTTTTATAAGCCAGTTCATAAAACCCTCCTTAAATACCCAAACTTGCAATGTTGTTATGCAAAATGATATCCGTATCAAAAGCTTTATCAAAGTTTTTAAGCGATAACCCCAGTGTTGCTTTTTCAAGAGATTTGCCATTTATAACTATCTTATCTACTTGAAACACCAAAATTTTGTTGCCATTTCCAAGAGTGTTGAAATTGATGTAGTGGGCAAATTTAATTTTTTTTAACTTCTCTGTCCTAAAAATCACATCTTGCAAATCGATATCCTTAAAAATTGAAGAGAAAACTTTAAAGTTTACAAGAGTGACTGGACTGTCTGTCAAAGGATCAAAAAGCATATTCCCGCTGTCTAAAAATCCTTTCCAATATGTTTTTGTGTGCTCTGCATCAATTTCGACATCAAAGCAAAATTTGTCAATGCTCACCTTTCTGTTAAACTTTTTAAGGATAAATCGCAAAATTACAAAAATAGAAACAACAATTCCCAAAACTATCAAAATTGATTGAATTCCAAACAAACTCTCAAAAAAGTAGCACGCCCCACCATAAACAAACAGAATTATGAAAAAGCATAAGAAAATAAATAAAAATTTTTTGATGTTTGAAAACTTGAAAGACAAACAAACGGACAAAATTGCCACACCTATTTCCACCAAAAAATAGCCAATGGTAGAGAGATAAAAACTTGGCAAAGCAACAGTAAGACAGGCACTCAAAAATGAAGAAAGCAGAAAGAACTTCCCCTTTTCCTTAACCAAAAGTGCAGTGCTTTTCAATACTATCAAATTTATCAAAAAGTTTTCCAATAGCACATATTCTATCACTATATCCATCTCTGCCTCTTTTCCATTTTATTAAAAATCAAACATAGTTATATAAGAAAAAAATAAAAAAAAGAGAAGTATTTTTTCTCTTTTTGTCAGTTGCCAGAAAACAAAAAAATGATGCTTAATTAAGCATCATCTTCGTCTTTAAGTTTTGCTCCACAGTTTGGACAGAACTTGATCGCTCTGTCAAACTTTGAATCGCATTTTGGGCAAACTCTGTTTCTCACAAGTTTTGTGCCACAATTTTCACAAAATTTGTTTTCAACATCATTTTCAGCCCCACACTTCAAACATTTCACAACCTTCTTCTCTTCCACAGCTTTGCTCTCTGTGTTTTCTATAGAAGGTTGAGTGTTTTCTTTCACATAGTTTATTGTCTCGCCAATTACTGGAGTGACAGCTGTTGCTCCATAAGAGGCAATTTCTCTTGCGTTTGCAAAAAATGTTGCATAAACTCCATAACCTAGACAAGGAAGCCCAAACATAAGCAAAAAGCCACCACAAACAAACATAGCTACAGAAGTTCCTGAGGCATAAAAAGAGTTTGGATCATTGTCATAAATAGGCTTCGAAAATGAAACAAAACCCGAAATCAAAAGAGCAATACCAACAACAGCCAAACAAGCACCAACAATCATCAATATGATGCCAATCTTTTTAAGTTTAGCCTTAAAATCTTGATGTTTTTGTTCGTTGAGATATTTCCCATCAAGTTCTGTCATTTCAACTCTCCTGATCAAATGTTATCTTCTATTTTTGTTTCTAATTTTTTCAATCCAAGGTGGAATTGAAGAGATGCTTGGATTTACATCAACACGAGATGTTGTGTCGTTTGCTTCTACTCTAACATCTTTTTGAGCTGATTGAGCTTGAGGATTGTAGCTGAATGGATTAAATCCAGCAAATTGATCCTTTGGTTTTTCTTCAGCCTTAGGTTGTTCTTCTTCTTTTTTCTCTTCTTCTTCACCAGGAGTCTTAAATCCTGTTGCAATAATAGTGATTTCTACTTCATCTCTCATTTCTGGGTCAATACTGCTTCCGAAAATAAGGTTACAGCTTGGGTCAATAACTTCCTTAACCATATTAGCAGCTTCAGTAACTTCTCTCAAAGTTATATCACTTCCACCCTTAATGTTGAGAACAACACCAGTAGCCCCTTCAATAGTTGTTTCAATAAGAGGAGAAGCAACTGCCTGACGAACAGCTTCCAATGTTTTGTTTTCGCCTTTTCCGTGTCCGATACCCATGTGAGCAAGTCCACGATTTTTCATAATTGTTTCAATATCAGCAAAGTCAAGGTTGATCATTCCTGGGAAAACGATCAAGTCAGAGATCCCTTGAATACCTTGTCTAAGGACATCATCAGCATATCTAAATGCTTCAACCAAAGTTGTCTTTTCTGGCAAAATTGTGAGCAATCTTTCATTTGGAATGATAACGATTGTATCAACATATTTTCTAAGTTCTGCAATACCTTTTTCAGCATTTTCCATTCTCTTTGGATTTTCAAATTGGAAAGGTTTTGTAACAATTCCAACTGTCAAAATTCCAAGTTCTTTTGCGATTTGAGCAATAACTGGAGCGGCACCAGTACCAGTTCCACCGCCCATACCTGCAGTAATAAACACAAGGTCTGTGCCTTTCAAAATTTCTGTAATAGATGACTTGCTTTCTTCAGCAGCCTTTCTTCCAATTTCAGGAATTGCACCAGCACCACGACCACCTGTCAATCTTTCACCAATTTGAAGTCTTTTGTCTGCTTTTGAAATCAAAAGAGCTTGTTTATCTGTGTTGATAGCAACAAACTCAGCAGAAGTAACATTTGCTTCAATCATACGATTTACAGCGTTGTTTCCGCCACCGCCAACACCAAGAACTTTGATTTTTACAACAGATGTTGAATTGTTAGCACTGTTTGTATTGTTAGAATTGTTATCCATAAGAAATCTCCTTAATATATAAATATTTTACAGCAAACCCTTGTTTTTTGCAAGAATTTTTATGTATTTTCAAATGTTATTGTTGTGTATTTTATCAATTTTCCTCGATAGCTTCATTCAAAAGCCCCAACATACTTGCATTCTCTGGTTTGTCAAGTGCTGGAATTGGTGGAACTCCATAAGAAATGTTTCTGCCAATACACTTTGCAAAGAAATCTTTTCCGCCTTTAATTTTGCTTACTCCAGCCCCACACAAATAGATTGGATAATATGGCACATACTCTTTTGCAAACAAACGAATGCATTCGTTGACAGTCTTTGCAATAAGTTCCAATCTGTAGCAAACGGCATCATTTGCAAAATTCAATGGGATTTTTGTCACTCTACCGCCAAGTGTGACAAGTTCGTAAAAATCTTCATCATTTCCTTTCAAAGACAAAACTATTTGCTTTTTCAAGTTGCTGGCATCTTTGTAAGAAATTCGACATGCTTCACTCAAATCACTTGTGATATGAGAACCGCCCATAGAAAATGAAGTCAAATTCGTAAGTCCATCACCTTTCACAAACGCAACACTTGTTGATCTTGCACCAACATCAATAACTATACAAGTGCGTTCTCTTTCTTCTTTTTCCAAAATAAGCATTGCTTCACAAAGAGGTTCGCTCAAATATTCAACTTGTTCTATTCCAATTCTTGTCCAAATTTTGTTGAAAGTTTGAATAAATGAAGTTTGAGCCAAAATTATGGAAAGATCTGCAGAAATTTTTGTTGCTTTAAGCTTTAAAGGTTCGTTTGTTTTTCTGTTGTCATCAAGAGTGAAGAAGATTGGATTTACAGACAAAATTTCCATACCTTCAACATCAATTTTTTCAGAAGCATTTGCAGAAAGAAGCTCTATATCGCTTTTTCTTACTGCTCTTTTAAATTTGAAAATAAGTTGTTCTTTTGCTGAAGTGACTTTTGAAAATTCTGCAGGCACTCCAACATAAATTTTTTCTATTTTTTTCTTATAAACAGACTTAATTTGCTCAAAAAGTGCTCTAATTGCATCTTCAAGAAGGGACTTTTCGACAAATTCGCCTTCAAAAAAGCCAGCATACTCAACAGTAGCTTTTGCCTTAATGTTGAATATGCCGTTAACTCCCCTTTGTGCAACTATGCACGAAAGTTTTGATGAGCCAATTTCAACAACGGTTACACACTCTTTTGCCATAATCCCCTCATTATTTAAGATTAGTTTATACATTTTTAGACAAAAAGTCAATCAAAAAACGATTTTATTCATAAAAATTTACTTTTTTTTATAATTATACATTTTTAAACAATTTGCCATTTACAAAATAAAAAAGTGCCCATAAAATTTGGACACTTAAAAACATTCAAAAAACAAATATAAATTTTCTGATAAACACTTTAAATTTTAGCGACCATGAGATCCACCGCCTCCTCCGCCTCCGCCAAAGGAGCCACCACGACCACCACCAAATCCGCCACGGCCAATGCCAGAGCCAGAATTGTTGTAGAGTGAAATTCCATAGGACACATTTCTCATTGAATGACTTAAAACGATTCCAAAAGCAACAGCAGAACCTCCGCCGTAGTATTCAGGTTTTTCAACTTTCAAACTAGCAAATTTTTCTTCAATTTTTTCGGTAATTCCAAAAACATAGCAGAAAGGAAGAATGTCATAATAATAATTTGGATTTTCTTCAACGAGCATTTCAAGACGATCAAGTTCTGCCGTAACCAAGAAGTTTTTAAATCCCAAAATTTTGCCCATATCTTTCATTTCTTGATCAGTGTAAGCCTTAAGAGCAAAAACTGAAAAACTTCCAAGCAAGAAAATGATCAAACTTATATAAAGCACCCCACAAATGTCATAGACACTTCCCAAAGTTGAAACAAGCATAAACAAAGGCACACCACCAAAGAAAATCCCCCATAAAGCCATAAAGATAATAGGTCCATCAAAATATAAAAATGCAAACACGGCAAGCACTGGAAACAGCAACATCATAAGTGTACTTGTTGAAACCAAACCTAAATAAATGTTCCAAAGCATATAAAACAAAAATGGTAAAATCGCGATGATGTTTATGGCAATCTTAAAAAAGAAAATTCTGTTCTCTTTTTCTTTTTCAATTTGGTAAAGATTTCTTACAGAGTTTTTTAAAACCAAACTTGCCCTGTTGTTTGTTGGAAGAGTTATAGATCCTCCACTTTCAAACAAACTGTTGAAATATTCTTTCTCTGCTTTTTTAGAAGCAAAAAGAGGACTTTCTTTGTCAACATCAGGCAAATCTTTAAGCTTTGTAAGAGTGATAATGTCGTTTTCATTTTTTATTGAAACATAACCTTTCCCAGCCCAATAAATGACAAGCGAAGCAAAGTCATTGGATTTTAATTTCCCTCTATATGCTCTTGCAATATCCAAAGGTGAATAATCTTTTGGAGGATAAAATTCTGGAGTTATAACAATGTTTTTAAGTTTTCTTCTGTTGATCAAAACCAAGACAACAATAGCAATCACTGCAACAAAACAAGACGCAAAAACCAACCAATAAACAGCACTAGGAGAATATGAAGTGTTGAAATATTTGTTTGGCAAAATCAACTGCATTGTAAGTCCAGTATAAGTGCCAAGATTGGAAACGCTGCAAGAAATTGTGTTGCCTTCCAAATTGAAATTTACATTGTCAAAACCGACATTTTGCATATCATTTGTCCTGAATGACAAAACATCTTCAATGCTCTGACCTTCTGTCAAAAAATCTTTTGGCAAAGTTATTTGTGCAGAAAAATTTTCAACATTGCTTGCAAAACCATAGTCCATCAAATCAAAAGTGACATCGTCAAAATCTTTTATGAAATCTTCACCCATATCATAAAGATATTTTATTTCATAAGTGTGAGTGCCAACCTTATAATCCCCATCTGCACCAGTGTTAATGTAATAATATTCAGAATCTTCTTCCACAAAATTATATTCAGCCATCCCGTCAAGCGTGACACTTACCAAATCTAATTTGTTTACGGTTGTGTTTACATATTCTTTGCCGTTGTAAAACCTCGTAATTTTGTTCACTTTGGAGATATTTCTTGAAAGTCCGACATTTATTCCAGGGCTTTTGAAAGTGACAGTAATTCTTTCGGTGATATCCAAAACTTTTTCATCAGAAACGACAATAGTTTTGTCAACAGAGTTGTAAACCACATTTGTATCTTTGATAGAACTTGCATCCACAACCTTTCCGTAAGAAAGACTTGACATAAACAATACCAATATAAGTGTAAACACTGCAAACAAAACAACAGAAATTCTTTTCAAACTTTTTGACATAACAATAATCCTTTTTGTCATTATATCAAATATTTATTAAATTCAAAAACTTTTATTACAACAAAAAAGCAAAGATTTTGTCTTTGCTTATCGTTTTATTTCTTAGGCATAATTTTTTCTTGTCCGCCCATAAATTTTCTAAGAGCAACAGGAATTGTGATTGAGCCGTCAGCATTTTGACATTGTTCAATAAGAGCGACAAACACTCTGCTTGTTGCAAGTCCAGAGCCATTAAGTGTGCAAACATATTCAGTCTTTCCAGTTTTTGCATCACGATATTTTGTGTTATTTCTTCTTGCTTGATAATCGTTTGCAGTGCTTACAGAACTTACTTCTTTATAAATTTGCATACTTGGGATCCAAATTTCAATATCATAAGTTCTTGCCATACTGTCAGAGCAATCTCCAGCAGCCAATTTTTCAAGTCTAAAATGAAGTCCAAGACCTTCAACAAGTTTGCAAGCCTTTGCAACCAATTCTTCAAATGCTTGTTTGTTTTGAGCTGGTGTGCAATATTGAACCATTTCAACTTTGTTGAATTGATGTCCTCTAATCATACCACGCTCTTCAGCACGATAAGATCCTGCTTCTCTTCTATAGCAAGGAGTGTAAGCAAAATATTTCTTTGGCAATTCGTTTTCTGCAAAAATTTCTCCTGCGTGCATATTTACAAGTGCAGTTTCAGCAGTAGGCAAAATAAATTTGCTGTCTGTGCCTTTTTTGTCTATCCAATAAACTTCATCTTCAAATTTAGGAAATTGACCAGCACCCAAGCCACATGCATAGTTGAGCATATGTGGTGGCAATATAAATTGATATCCGTCATTCAAATGGTTTTCAATGAAATAGTTTAAAAGAGCCCATTCAAGTCTTGCGCCTTCGCCTTTGTAAATCCAAGCACCATTTCCTGAAAGTTTTGTCCCTCTTTCATAGTCAATCAAATCCAAATCTTTGCAAAGTTCGATATGATTTTTTGGCTTAAAATCAAACTTTGGTTGTTCTCCAAAAACTTTGATTGGTTTGTTGTTTTCTTTTCCACCAGGAAGCAAATCATCATCTGGAAGATTTGGCAAACACATAAGAAGATAGTTCAATCTTTCAGAAATCTCATTAAGTTCTTTGTCCAAAACAGCAATTTCATCTCCAAGAGCTTTCATCTCTGCAATAATTGGAGCAACATCTTTGCCTTGTTTTTTCATAACAGGAACTTGTCCACTGACTTTGTTTCTTTCTGATTTTTTCTCATCAACTTTTTGTTGAACAGCACGACGCTTTTTGTCCAAATCCAAAATTTCAGTAAGATCAATGTTCTTTTCTCTCTTCTTATATTTTTCTTCAATTTCGTGTGGATTTTTTCTTATCAAATCTAAATTTATCATTTTTTCTCCCTCCATAACCATAATAGTATAAATTTTATAAAAATCACAACTTCATAAAAGATTATCCCTTACGGGAAATATTGACTTTTTTAAGTTTCTTATCAGCAAAAATAAACATAAAAAATCACCCCATCAAAAGAATAATCTTTTTAGAGGTGATAGAAATACCACGGTGCCACTCTAATTGGACAAAGTCCCACTCAATTATCTGCAAATTGTGCCATGCAGTCGGCTCTGCTCATCGCAAATATCTCAGGGTTGGAACTGAAAGTTTTGTTGTTTGTTTTCACCAGCCACAAACTCTCTAAAAACAAAATCTTATCATTATTCCCGTCAACGATAATCAACAGTATTATTTTATATCACTTTTTCACAAAAAGTCAAGAATTTTTCACATTTTTATACATTCTCAACCAAAGAATAATAGATGTCATTTTCATCTCTATCAACAAAATTGCTAAGTGTCAAATTGTCAACTTTGATATAACAATTTTGCAAAATTTGATAAGTTAGAGGAGTTTTTTGATCTTCTGTGTGCTCCTCACTGTTGTAAGAAACATATTCCCCTGCATCAGTTTTCACAACATAAATTATATCACCATTTGCATTCAATATGTTTCCATCACTGTCAACATTTTGACTGTAAAGTGCACTTTCTGTTGCAAACAATTTTTGGATTTTATTGACAAAAGCAAAGTCGATGTTGTTGACAACAAATTTTCTGTTTTGAAAAGTTGTTATTGTCATAGAAATGTATTCTTGTTTTGTAATTTCATCAGCATATTTGCCAAGTTCAATCTCTTTAAACTTTCCAAGTTGTTGAGATAAATCTCTGTTGTTTTGAAGCATAACGCTGTAAAACTTTTTCATAGATTCTTGTTCAATGTTCAAAAAATCACCAACTGCAACATTTTCATCTTCAATCACAACACCTTTAAGCAAAATTGCATTGTCCTGTAAAGATGTAAAACTATCTGCCTCTCTCAACACTCTAAAATCTCTATCACAAATCAAATATTTGCCATTTTGTTCCAAAGCAAAAAGTTCTTCTCTCTCTGCAACATGCACTACAAATTTGTTTGGAAAAACTGTTTCAATGTTTACCACTCTTATATAAGCAAAATTTTCATTTTGTGAAGCATAATTATTTATGTTTTCAACAGATTTTTTCTTCCCTTCAAACAGAACAGATGCACCATATCTAAACTTTCCAGCATCGACAATTTCTTTTTCAGTGACATTCAAATTTTGAGTTGTAGATTCAAAGCTTACAGAAACTGACGACAAAGCAAACAGTGTCCAGCACAAAATCAAGAACACTGCAATCACCGAAAAGACAACAGAGAGTGTAATAATAAGTTTCTTTTTACTCAATTTTTACCCTTTTTATATCTGCTCCCAAAAAGTTGTATTTTTCTTCAATTTTTTCGTATCCCCTGTCAATAAATTCAACATTATGGATGGTTGTATAACCTTCTGCCTTCATGCCTGCCAGCACCAAACTTGCACCAGCTCGCAAATCTGTGGCAAACACATCAGCACCATAAAGTTTTTCCACACCTTTCACAAGAGCCGTTCTGTCTTTGACCACTATGTCAGCGCTCATTTTTTTCAATTCTGGGACAACTCCAAATCTATTTTCAAACAAATTTTCTTGGATCAAACAAACGCCTTTGCTCACGCTTTGCAAAACCATCATTTGAGATTGCAAATCAGTTGGGAAAAATGGAAAAGGTCGAGTCTCTATTTTTTCAATTGAAGAAAGCCTGTTGGAAACTTTCAATCTTATTTTATCATTAAAAGTTTCAATTTGGCAAGCAGTTTGTTTAAGAAAAGAAACAAGGCTTTCGTTATCCATTAGCAATGCCCCATCAACAATCACATCTCCACCACAAACAGCAGTAGCCAAAAGATAAGTTCCTGCAACAATTCTGTCTGGCATAACTTTATACTTCCCGCCGTGCAGTTTTTTGACTCCTACAATTTTTATTTGATCTGTCCCTGCGCCAGAAATTTTTGCTCCCAAAGTGTTAAGAAAATTTTGCAAATCTACAATTTCTGGCTCTTTCGCAACATTCTTAAGTGTTGTTTCTCCTTTCAATAAACACGCACACATCATCAAACTTTCAGTTGCCCCAACACTTGGAAAATCAAAAAACACATCTCCAGCTTTCAAATTTTCGCCAAAGCAATAAATATAACCGTGTTTTTCAACAATTCTAGCACCCAAAGTTTTAAATGCTTTCAAATGTAGGTCTATCGGCCTTGCACCTATTTTGCAACCTCCTGGATAAGCGATGCTTGCGCTTCTAAACCTTGCAAGTAGTGGCCCAAGCAAAAAAATTGATGCCCTAACTTTTTGAGTTAAGTCATGAGTTATTTTGTTGTTTTCAATGCTTTTTGTGTTTATGTATAAAGATCGACCTAATTCTTGAGTTTCTATTCCAAGATGTTGCAAAATTACTCTCATTGAATTTAAGTCTTCAAGTTTTGCATAATTTTCAAGAGTTATTTCTCCGTCACACAAAACACAGCCAGCCATAATAGGCAAAAAAGCATTTTTAGAACCATCAACTTTTATTTTTCCTTGCAGTTGATGTCCACCATTTATAATAAGTCTTTCTTCCATATTTGCATTATATGAAAAAAGATTTTCGTTTGATATGCAATTTCTCTAACTTAAATAAATAAAAAAGACATCCTCTAAGGATATCTCTCTTTTATTTTAAATTTTTGCCATCTGCTTCTCTCATTTTTGAATAGTTTGCATAAACACCATTTTCTCTTACGCCCTTACCTTCAATAACAACAGGCTTGTCTTCCATCAAATCTTTTATTGGGTCTCCTTTTATCTTCCCAAAATTTCTAAGTGCCAAGTCAAAAATTCTATATACGCCTTTATCTACAAACAATTCAAAAGCGTGTCCATCGTTTCTATATTCAGAATCAACATCTCCCAAATGGCAATCTTTTGAGCATATATAATATGATTTTATCCCAGCCAAAGTAAACAAATTGTGTGCAACAGAAGCCATCTCCACACATTCTGCCAAACCTTTCCCTTTAAGCACTTTGATAGATGGTGCGTTGAAACTATCATTTTCTTCATTATAAATTCTTGCCAACAATCTCAATCTGTTTGTTCTTGCTTGATTTCCAGAACCAAAATATTCAATTTCAGTTTTAAGAACTGCATTAGCAATAATTGGGATCTTCATTTCTTCAACTGACTTGTTCTTTTCTATAACTTCATTTATATTTTCATCAATCTTCTTAAAAAAAATATAATAAATTTCTTTGTCATCAATCACAAAAGCATGTCCACCAAAACCACCAACTTCAACTTCTTGATCTTCTGCAAAAAATCCTGTTTCAAAACTATTTTTGCCGGCATAATCAACCAATTTGTCAATCAAAACTTTCTTTTTCTGTTGATCGGTTTCATTTACAATTTCCCAAAAATACTCATCCGATAAAGGTTTTTCTGGGTATCTCATATACCACTTTATTAGTTGTTGATCAAGAGGATATTTGTCGTCTTTTTTTGATATTTCAATTTCTTCACCAAAAGCGCTTTTGCATGCTTCCATATAAGTTCCTTCTTTTTTTATTATACAAACAAGCAATATGATTGTCAATACAGAACTCAAAAAGAAAGAGCCAATAACAGTTCAAAACCCTACAATATTAAATTAATCTTCTGCTTTAATTTTAAATTTTGCAAATAATGGAAAGTGCAAAAAATTGATCCCCTCAGCTAATAAATGTCTTTTAAAGTCTGTCGTTGATATTTGAAGCATTTATATATCACATAGAAATTATTGAGTAAAAACACCACCCAACTTGAAATTAAGGCTAAAATACATTATAATAAACATATGAAAAATTTCTATCATGGCTCAACAAATGCCAATCTAACTTGCCTAAATATAATTTCAAAATGTAATGAAAATCCATCTATTAAATGTGCCTATGTCACAGACAATTACTATTACGCACTTTTTTATATCAGAGACATGGATATAAATATAGTTACTGCATGGGTTGATTCCAATGGAGTGGCTTGTTATGAAGAACAATTTGAAAACCAACTTGAAGTTTCGTATAAAAATCAAAAAGGATATATTTATCATTGCAAAGAAAACGAGGATTTCAAAAAATCAAACACAAATGGCATTTATTACTCAGCTTTGCCAGTCTTTTTTGAAGGCGTAGAAAAGATTGAAGATGCATATTCCAAAATTACAGAGTCTATTAAAAATGGCAAAATAAAAATTAAAAAATTCAAAGATGTCTCAAAAGAAAGAATTGCTCTTCTATATGAATCAATCGCCTCAAAAATCTTAAAAAACAATTTTTTTGAAAATAATCAAAAACTAAACGATTTTTATCGCAAATATTATCATGTTGCATGGGGAATTGCACTTAAAAAAATAGAAAATCAAAAAAGGACTTGACTCACCACAAGTCTTTTTTTTGATTATTTATAAGCTTCTACCTTCCCCTTTTGAGAATATCTGCTGACACTTATAGCTATTCCAATCGCAGCCATAAAAACAGCAACAGATGTACCACCACTCGAAATGAATGGAAGTGGAAGCCCTGTTGGTGGAATACTACCAGTCACAACGGCGATGTTCAAAAGAGTTTGCACAGCAATAACAATTCCCACACCACACGAAAGTAAACAGCCAAATCTATCTTTTGCATTAAGGCCAATCTTGAAAAGCAAATAAATCAAGATAAAATAAACAGCCATAAGTCCAACGCAACCGACAAAACCAAGTTCTTCGCCAATTATTGAAAAGATGAAATCAGACTCTGCAAAAGGCAAGAACAAATATTTTTGTCTTGATTGAAAAAGTCCGACCCCAAACCAACCACCATTGCCAAGACTGTAAAGCGATTGAATAAGTTGAAATCCCTCACCCTGCGGGCTTGCCCAAGGATCCAGAAAGGCAAACAATCTTTTCAAGCGGTAAGGCTCTGCCAAAATCAAAATAGGCACAGCAGCACCAGCCATAGACGAAAACATTATCGTGTGTTTTTTGCTCATTCCACCAATTATCAACATAAAAAGTGTCACAAGCCCCAAACACATTGTCACGCTCATACTTGGTTCAATTATTACCAGTAAACACAAAATTCCTGCCACCAAAAGTGGAAAAATAAGTCCTTTAAAAGATTTGATTTTATCATGATTTTCTGACAAATAACACGCCAAAAACAAAACGAGAGCAAATTTTGCAATCTCAGATGGTTGAATGGAAATCCCCAAAATGTTCACCCACCTGTTTGCCCCATAACTTTGCACACCAAAACCAGGGACAAAAACCAATACAAGAAGGATTACACTCGCACCCAAAATCCAATATTTGAACTTTTTTAGAAGATGATAATCAAAAAATGCAAAAAAGAATAAGGCAAAAAGGCCGAGCACAACTCCAAAAATTTGTTTGTATAAAAAGAAATACTCATTTCCGTATTTGTGTTGTGCAGAATAACTGCTGGCACTATAAACCATCAAACAGCCAAAAGCGACCAAAAACAAAACAAGACACAAAACTAAAATTTCTTGCTTAGAAAACAATTTCAAAAATGTTGTTTTTCTGTTAAAACAAATTGTCTTTTTTGTTTTAATCTCCCCTTTCATTTGCCCTCGCAAAAATCAAATTTTTAAATCTTTCCCCTCTCTCAGCATAACTTTGAAATTCATCGAAACTTGCACATCCTGGAGATAGCAAAACAAAATCATTTTCTTTTGCTGTTGATTTTGCATAACTTACAGCATCATCAAAATGAGAAAATAAAGTGCTTTTATAAGAAAAACTTTCTGCACAATTTTTTATGTTCTCTCCATCTTCTCCAAAACATACGACTTCTTTAATGCGATAATTTTTATCAAACAATTCTGCATAATCAATTTGCTTTCCTTTGCCACCCATAAGAAGAATGATGTTTTCATTTTTATAAGCATCAACACACGCAACAGTAGAAGCAACATTTGTGGCCTTGCTATCATCAACAAATGTCACTCCATCAATTTCCCCTAAAACTTCCATACGATGAGAAGCTGGAGTGAAACTTGAAATTGCCAAGCAATAATCTTGAATCCCTACTTTAAAATGAGAACATATGCTCACACTTGCAAGTACATTTTCAAGATTTTTCTCACCCTTCAAATGTATGTCATTCAGACTGAAAAGAGATTTTTTGTTTAAATAAATTTGATTGTTCCAAACATAAACACCTTTTTTAAGTTTATATTTTGAAAAATACTGATAATTTTTATGCAGGATCATTTTTTTTGCTTCGTCATCATCCAAATTTAAAATCAAAACATCTTTTTTCTTTAAATGTTCTGCTATTTTTGATTTGACTCTTTTGTATTCTTCAAAACTCCCATGCCTATCCAAATGATCAGGTTTTATATTCAATATGCAAGCAATGTTTGCTCTAAAAATTTTGCTTGTTTCAAGTTGAAAATTGCTAACTTCACAAACCACAACACTGTGTTTTGTAGTTTTTTCACATGTAGCAGAAAACGGAAGTCCAATGTTTCCACACAAGAAGGTTTTATATCCTGCAGTTTTCAAAATTTTGTTTGTAAGCATACTTACAGTTGTCTTCCCATTTGTGCCAGTGATTGCAATGATTTTTCCTTTGCAAAACATATAAGCCAAATCAATTTCAGATATGATTGGTATTTTTTTCTCTTCAAATATTTTAAGCAAAGGATTATCCAAACATTTAATGCCAGGACTTACAACAACAAGGTCATAATTTTCATTTTGTGGATTTCTTTCAAACCCCACATATTCAAAATATTTTATGTTGTCGTCATAAAAACTTACATACGCATCATGTTTTTTGAGAAGTTTGATTACTGCTCGTCCACTATCTCCCAAACCATACACCAAAACTCTCTTATTTTTAAATTTCATAAAACGCTTCCTTTGGCTAAATTCCAACGGACAACAAAACAGCCAAAACTGTCAAACAAACTGCCGCTGTTATAACTATATATACTGCGACAATTCTGTTTTCATGCACTCCTTTTTGTTCAAAATGATGATGAAGTGGAGCCATTAAAAACACTCTTCTTCCCGTCCTTTTAAAATGCAAAACCTGTATAATATCAGATAATGCAGAAAGCACAAACATTATTCCCATAATAGGCAACAAAAGTTCAAGTCCAGTCAACACTGCGGTGACGCCTATAAATCCACCAAGTGCCAGCGAACCAGTATCCCCCATAAATATTTTTGCAGGGAAACAGTTAAAAAGAAGAAAACCAGCAAGCCCACCACACAAACCAAAACAAACCATGGCAATGTTTTGAAATTCGTAAGAAGATGTGACAGACAAAATTATCCCAAATATCAGAATATACACAAAAGAAACGCCACCAGCAAGCCCGTCCAATCCATCGGTTAAGTTTACACTGTTAGCTGTTGCCACAAGCACCAAAATGACAAGTGGGATCACACCCCAACCAATATCAAACTCAAAAGAGAAAAATTTGAGAGTGGTCATTCCAGAGAGATAGACAAAAACTGCAACAATAACAGCAATGCCAACTTGTCCAACAATTTTTTGATAAGGTTTCAAGCCTTCATTGTGATGCAAATGCACTTTGATAAAGTCATCAAGGAAACCAAGCAAACCATAACAAAATGCTACAACCATACAAAACCAAGCAAGAAAAGAAGAAAATTCAAACAAGAAACATGACGAGAAAAACATAGTCAAAATAAAAATCAACCCTCCCATTGTTGGAGTGCCTTCTTTTGACGCGTGCTTGTCCACATAATGCAATATGCTTTGAGATGCTTTAAGTTTTTTGCAAAACCAAAGCACAATTGGGGCAATTATGCTGGAAAAAACCAGACACAAAAGCCCACAAACAATGTACTTAACAACCATAATATTCTTTATCCCTTTTGCTTTTTAATGGATTTGATTCTTGAAAATAATTATAGACAGACTCAAAATCATTATATGGTTTTTTAACAGTCCCTATTTCTTGATATTTTTCTGCCCCCTTCCCAGCGACAATCACAATATCTCCTGGCTGTGCAAGTTCTATCATTTTCTTTATTGCCTTGTATCTGTCAGGCTCCACAAAATGAGATTTAGTCATCCCTTGCTCTATATCCGAAATTATGTCCATGGACTTTTCTAGTCTTGGATTGTCATCAGTCAAACACACATAATCAGCATATTCTTCTGCGATTTTTCCCATCTTAGGTCTCTTGCCTTTATCTCTATTCCCACCACAACCAAAAACAATATAGACTTTCTTGTCAGTAAGTTGTTTTGCCGTTTTCAAAACATTCATCATGCTGTCTGGAGAATGTGCAAAATCTATGACAACATACTTTCCATTTATGTTTACAACATTAAATCTTCCTTCAACAGGATTGATAAAGTTCATGCCCATTTCAAGTTGTTTCTCATCCAGTCCTAAACAATGACAAACAGTAAGGGCTGCCAATGAGTTGTAAACATTATATTCCCCAACCAAATTTGTTTTTATATCAACAACGCTGTCGCAAACATTTCCCACAAAGTGAGAACCATTCATAGAACAACAAACATCAATCGCAAAAGCATCACAAGGGTTGTAGAGCCCATAGGTCAAAACAGGGACATCAGTGTTTCCGATCAATTTCCTAGCACTTGGATCATCAACACAAACAACTCCCTGCTTTATATGCTCACTTGTCAAAAAAGAAAGTTTTGTCTTCTCGTAAGCTTCAAAAGTCTTGAAATAATCTAAATGATCTTGTGTTATGTTTGTCAAAACACCTATTTCAAATTTGATTCCATTGATCCTCTTTTGGTCGATTGCGTGAGCAGAAACTTCCATAACAACATATTCCACACCATTTTCCAGCATCTCAAAAAATGTTTTATGCAAAAAGTCTGCATCAGGAGTTGTCAGTGGGCAATCTAAAGTTTTCCCATTATAAAAAACGCCACTCGTCCCGATGACTCCCACACTTTTTCCATTGCGTTTCAGCATTTCTGCTATCACATGAGAAGTTGTAGTTTTTCCGTTTGTACCAGTGATTCCAACAATTTTCAATTTATCACACGCCCTGTGATAAAAATTTGCACAAGCATTAGCAAACAAGTTTCTGCAATCATAAACTTTGATTGTTCTATCAAAAGGAAGAGCAAAATCGCTTATCACAACTTTTGCTCCATTTTTTAAGGCCTCTTCGCATCTTTGATAAACTTTTTCATAATCGTGCGTCAAACAAAAATATGCACAACCAGTATTGTCAACAGTGCTGTCTCTGCTCAACTTTTCAATCTCAAAATCATCAAAATTGAATTGGTTTCTGTGAGATTTGGAAATGTCACCTAAAATATCTTTTAAAAGCATAACCACTCCTTTATGTTGTATTGTAATATCAAAAAATCACAATAGTGTAGTCATCGCAAAATAAGACCGAAAATGACAAATTTTGCAATCACTTTTTAAATGAAGATGACACATTCTCAAAAATTTTCAATGCATCGCTGTCAAAATTTACAATAAGATTATTTTGATTTTCTGCGTCGATCTTGCTCTGCTCAATAAGTGAAAACAAAAGATCTTTAAATGTGATATCTTTAAACAAATAAAATGCCAAAGATCCCGGAATAGAATTTATTTCATTTACATACAAAATTTCTTGCTTCTCATCATACAAAAAATCAATTCTCACAACACCTTTGCAATCAAACAATTTATACACTTTCTCTGTCAGAGACTTTATTTTGTTTGAAAGTTTTTTCTCAACCTCTGCGCCACTTCCAGATTTTGAAAGATATTTGTCTTCAAAAGAATAGATTTCTTTTTTGTTTTTTACTTCGTTTACACTTGATAAAAAATATTCCCCTTTAAACTGCAAACACGCACAATTAAACTCTCTCAGATTTTCCACAAGTTTTTCAATCAAAATTTTATTGTCAAATTCAAACGCAAGATCTATCGCATCTCTAATTTCTTTATCACTATGACAAACAGAAATTCCAATACTGCTCCCCAAATTTGCTGGTTTTACAATAAGCGGAAAACTTATTTTGCTTTCAATGTTTTTAATAATTTTTCCCTTTGACTGCTGGTATGAACATTTGTTTAAATAAACATATTCTGGTGAAGATATTTCGTTTGCTTTCAAAATATCTTTCATAAAAGCTTTATCCATACAAATTGCACAAGAAACCACTCCTGAAGAAGTTGAAGGAATGTTGCATGACTTAAAAATGCCCTGAACAGAACCATCTTCACCGATATTGCCATGACAACAATTTACGATTGTTTCAATTTCATATTTAGGCACAAACTTATTTTTCTTTTTTACAGCTAAAGCTTTTTCTCCCAAAATAAATGAAATTTGTTTTAAATTTTTTGCTTTTTTATGAAAATTAGAATAGATTTCAATTTCTGAAAGATTGTCTCCTATCCACCACAGCCCGTTTCTATCCATATAGACAAGCAAAACATCACACTCACTTGGCATTTGCTTTGCAACCTGCATAGCAGTGATAATTGAAATGTCATGTTCTACGCTTTTCCCACCATAAACAATCAAAGTTTTTTTCTTCATATTCTTTCTTCTCCTATAATTTATATGAAAAAGAATTTTCAAATGCCAACGCCAAATCACTTAATATTGTCAGGAAAATCATTTTCAAACAAAACAACATCTCCTGCTTTTAACAATTTTTTCAATATCATTTTTTGCTGTTGTCTTGTGTCTGCAAAAAATATATTTGATTTTGTCATGCCACCTTTTTGTGCCCCTTCAAACAGAGCATTTTTGTTTGTTTGATTCATAATCACAAAAAAATCTGCAACTTTGCCAATCTCTTTTCCAATATCATAATTGACTTGCCATTGTTGCTTGCCAAGTTCTACAACACCTGGGGAAACAACAATTTTGTTCCCATTAAATTTTGACAAGACTTCAAGTGCTTGCATAAAACCATCAAAATTGCTGTTGTAAGAATCGTCAATTATGTTTGCAAATTTTCCGTTAATAAGCTCCAATCTATGTGGAGTAGGTTTCAAATTTTTTATTGCTTTTTGAATGTTATAAACACTCTCTTTCAGCAAATACGCCATAGTAGAAGCGACAACGATATTGTCAATATTTGATTTGCCAAGCAATTTCGTTTCACACTTAAAAACTTTGTTGTCAATCACCATGTCAAAGGTAGAACCAGAAGAAGATGATTTTATGTTTTTTGCATAAGCATAACTGTTTTCTTCACAAACCAAATACTTTTGTTTTGAAAATCTGTTGAAAAGTTTTTTTGTGCTTTTGCTACTCCCATTGAAAATAACCAAATCTTTTGCCTCTTCACAAAGCTCATACTTGGTCTTTTCTATATTTTCAACAGAACCAAAAGTTTCGAGATGACAATTCCCAATTGGAGTAATAATCCCCAAATCTACGCCAAAATTTTTTGCTAAAAACTCAATATCTCCAATTTTTCTTGCACCATATTCCACTATAAGAAAATCATCTGTTTCTTTCAAATCTTCCAAAATTGTTTTACAAATTCCCATAGGCGTGTTGAAACTTTTAGGTGTTTCACACACATCAAATTCTTGTTTTAATATTTGATATAAAATGTTTTTTGTTGAAGTTTTCCCATAACTTCCAGTAATGGCAATTTTTTTGCAATTTGTATCTTTCAATTTATTTTTTGCTTTTTTTATGTATATTTTTTTGATAAATTCTTCAAGCGGAAAAACAACATAAAATGACAAAACAACAATTATTTCACTGAAAATTACGAACAGAAAAACAATTACAAAATTTATCCAAAAATTATTTATAAATCCAAAAAATATTAAAAATATTAAAAATTTCAATAAAAAATCAATAAAAATCAATCTTTTTATTCTTTTTGTGAAATTTAATTTTGTTTTATCTCCAAAAGCGAATTCAAATTTTATTGTCTTTTTTAGGTAATTGCCAACTTTATAGTTTTCCAACTGATAACTTTTTATAAACACAAGATCCAACACAGCAATCATTATTGCAATCAAAAAAGCATACAAAACAAACATAAATTCTCCTTTTCTTTTGTCAATCTTCCAAAAATTTTTTTACATAGTTTAAAAATTCTATTTTCCTATCTAAAAAACAAAAATGTCCAGCTTCTTTCAAAATGACAATTTGTGATTTTTTTATCTTTCGCTTCATTTTTTTTGCCATATAAATTGGAGTTGTGCTGTCTTTCTCTCCAAAAATGATCAATGTTTCTGTGTTTATAAAAGGAAGAAAATCATCAAGATGAGTGTTTACAATGCTTTTAAAAATCTTCTTCATTTCTGTATCAAGCGCCAGGTAATCACAACTGCCATATTTTGAAACATCAAGACCAAACTTTTTCTTCAATTTATAACTATAAACTTTAAAATAATAGTTCAAACTCCTTCTAGGCTTGAGCCCAGCACTGTCAACAAGAACAATTTTGTTCGTCTCTTCTTTGCATAAAACAGCCATTATAATTGCAATTCTTCCACCAAAAGAGTGTCCTATTATGTTAAATTTTTTGATTTTCAAATGTTGGCATAATGATATGACCATATTTGCATAAGTAAACACATTCCAATTTTTTATATTTTTGCTACTTTTCCCAAATGGAGGAAAATCAATAAAAAGAGAATTGTTTTTTGTTATGTATTGCTGGCAAAAATCAAAACTTTTACAACTACACCCCCAGCCGTGCAAATAGATGTTTGTAATATCACTTTGTTTGTTTACAAACTTATAAAAAATCTCTGCCTCTCTATAAAAATATTTCATAAAATCATTTTATGAAATAAAATTATTTTTGTGTAAAATCATTGGCAAATCTCCCGCACCAACAAACAACAACATAACTTTATCATTTTGTTTTGTTAGCAAAAATTTTTTCAAATTATCAAAATTATCAAAATATTTTGCATTTTTGTTTGTTTCTTTTACTTTTTCAGTCAATTGAAAAGCATTCAATCCATCTTCTGACTGTTCTCTTGCAGAATAAGTCTTGAAAAACACAGGTTCTTCAACATTTTGAAATGTTTTAACAAACTCTTTCAGCAAAAGCTTTGTTCTTGAATATGTATGTGGTTGAAAAATTGTAATAATTTTCCTATCTCTATAAATTTTTTTAGCAGAACTAATTGCTTTTGTTATTTCAGTTGGATGATGTGCATAATCGCAAACGACAGCATCAAAAAATGGGCAATAGACTTTTTCAAATCTTGTTTTTGTCCCTGCAAAACTTTCAAGCCCAAGTTTGATAAAACAGTCGTCAATTCCAAGTTTTTTTGCAACCTGATATGCAAAAATACAATTTTGAGTGTTGACTTCTTCACATAAACGAAGCTTCAAATCTAAAATTTTTTTATCTTTTTCATAAAGTGAAAACATCAATCTTCCATTTTTGTCGTGCCTAATGTTTTTTGATCTCAGCCCATTTTCTGAATCAATAACAAATTCTGATTGCTCTTTAAATTTCTTAAATGATTTTAGTTGATTTTGAAAAGTCTTGAAATAGTCTAAATGTTCTTTTTCAATATTCGTCACAACAGAAATATATGGTTTTAAATACAAAAAATTATCATGATACTCACAAGCTTCTGTGACAAAAAATTCTTTCCCTCCAAAGTGAAAGTTCAGCCCATCATCAATCTTATATCCTCCCAAATGCAATGTTGGATCCAAGCCAGCACACTTCAAAATTTGATATATCATTGCAGTCGTTGTGGTTTTCCCGTGAGAGCCAGCAACAGCGATCACTTTTTCATAATCTTGTGCTATATCTCCCAAAAGTTTTCCACGAGGAAAAAGTTTTTTGTTGTTTTCTTTTGCAAAAACAAATTGTTGATTGTTCTCTTTTATCGCAGAAGAATAATAAATTTCATCTGCCTGCAATATTTTCTCTTCATTCAATGAAAAATCAACTTCAATGTTTTCTCTTTTTAAAAGCTCTGTTCCACAACTTTCGCTCTCATCACTTCCAGACACCTGATGTCCTGCGTTTTTCAACATCACAGCCAGTGCAGACATTGAAACTCCACCGATCCCTAACAAATAATATTTTTTCATATTTTGGTTATATGATTTTTAAAATTTCTTTGACAATATATAAAAATCTTTTGCAAAAAAATACAATTATGATATAATTATTTTGACCAATAAAGGTTAATCTAAAAAAAGGAAGGTATGGAAACTTGAATATTACGGACATTAGAGTTAGACTTGTAAACAACAACAATGACAAACTCAAAGCAGTTGCATCAATCACAATCGATGACGAACTTGTTGTTCACGACATCAAAGTCATCAACGGCAAAGACGGATATTTCCTTTCAATGCCAAGCAGAAAAACTAACGAGGGAGAATTTAAAGATATCGTTCACCCAATCAAAACAGAAGTTAGAGAAATGCTTAAAGAAAAGATCCTTGCTGAATATGAAAAAGCTCTTGCAAATGCTAACAATCAATAATTTTGAGAGTTAATAAAAAAATCTACATTTATTTGTAGATTTTTTTTGTTTTAATTTACATAAGTTTGCTTCCATCGCTTGTCTTTACAACCTTCAAAATGTTTTCTTCAACATTTGTGTTTGCATTTATGTATATGTAATATGTTGCACCATTTCTCTCACATTCAAATTCCCAGCACAAGACTTCTCGATTGTAATCAAGTGGAGCCAAAACCAATCTTTCATTTTTTACTTCAAAAGAAGAATCAACATTCGCTTTTGCCACTTCAACCGTAACGCTTGCACTTGAAAGTGCTCTGTCAGTATGATTCAACCAATAAGACATTGCGTCATACCCTATCACATTTCCATTCTCTAAATCAATCTTTACTTTTACCAAATCTGGGTATAAAATAATGTTCTTTTGCTTTGGAGCAATGTTGAAATATGTTTGATCGTTGAGTTCTTCATGCCAAACAACAGTAGCATCTTCAATTCCATTTTCTTTTGCAAAGTCAAGAGCAATTTTTTCTGCTTGCTGATAATCTATGTTTTTAACATCGGACTCAACATTTCCACTTACAGTCAAAATTTTTCCACCAATTTTTGTAATCTGGACATATATTTTTTGATTGTCTGTATTTAAAATTGAAAAATTGTATGTATTAAACTTTCCGTTTGTCTGTCCTTGATATTGCAAACTTGCAATGTTTTTAAAGAACGAATCAACAATTTTGTATGCTTCTTCTTTTGAAATTTCATTTCCTTTCAAGCCTTTAACTTTTTGATTGACAACGGAGTCAGAAAATGGTCCATCATAGATCATTGTTGGATATTGCGTGTCATCAGATTGAATCTGTGCAAAATCCAAAGAAAAATTGTCATAGTCTCCATTTATTCTCGAACTCTCACTCAAAATGTTGTAGCCATAGATCATTCTTTCTGACATTTGGTTGAGATATTTTTTCATCTCTGTCAAAGACTCATGCATATCATTTAAGGTGCTCAAATCACTTTCTGTCAATTCTCCACCACTTGCAAGTTTTTCTTGCAAAACTTGGGCATAGCCAGACATTTGATTTATAAATCTTACACTTTCAACAATGTTGTCGCTGGACAAAGGCAAAGATGCGATGTTGCTTTGCATTTCTTTTGCCCCCTGTGCCACATCACTCAACATTTTTGCTTGATAGTCTTGATTGTTTGATGCCAATAATTTACTTATGTTCATATCAGCAGTGTTTACAGTGTCAACAAGTTCGTAATAATTTTTTTTGTAAATGTTTTCCAGTTGCAAAGAATAACTGTTTGCTTGAGACATTGAAATTCCATAACCAATACCAAATCCCAAAGTGCTAAGTCCCAAAACTCCTGTTGCAATAGAAAGTCCAATCACAGCATTTTTATAACTTCTTTTTTTTGCTTCTTTTTTATCTTCTCGCTTTTCACTTGGTTTTGCACTATTTTGAAATTTTTTCATAGTTTTAGTTTCTTCGCTTTCTTTTTTAATTTTCTTCTCTTCCATACAACACCTCCTTATATTGCAAACACATGGTTTCCAATCACCACAGTTGTAGTCTTGCTATAAATCCATTGATTTGTTGCTGTGCTTGCATTATAGTAATACAACGCACCATAAGTAGGGTCCCAACCATTCAATGCATCTCTTGCAGCGTTGTATGCAGTTTGGTTTGGCTCTAGATTTATCTGTCCATCATTTACAGCGGTAAATGCCCAAGGTTGATAGATAACTCCTGCTATTGTGTTTGGGAAGTCTGGACTTTTAACTCTGTTTAAGATCACGGCAGCAACTGCAACCTGTCCAGTATAACTTTCTCCACGAGCTTCTGCGTAAACACATTTTGCCAAAAGATACAAATCGCTGTTTGAAGTTGAACTATCATCAGAAGATGACAAAGTCATTCCAAGTGCAGCAGCTGTTTTATGTCCAACAATTCCATCAACCACAAGACCATTTTTGCTTTGGAAATATCTTACAGCTTGACGAGTCAAGTTTCCAAAAATGCCATCAACATTTCCAGTGTAATATCCCCAGCGTTTCAATTTTGTTTGAACAGTTCTTGTTTGAGATGAAGTCAAAGCAGCTTCAACATATTCAATGTTTGATTGTATGTAATTTGTCATAACCACAGTAAGTGTCCCTATTGACATAATTGCAAAAACAATTGCAAAGGTCAATGATAAAATTTTTTTTCTCATATTTTCTCCTTTTATCGTGTTACACTATTTATAATTTCCCAAATTTTAGAAATATAAACATAGTTTTCATAATTTTTTGAAGAAATAAAACACACTGCAGGAAAAACAACACACCACCAGTTGTCGCCTTTGCCATCTCCCAAATCTATTTTAAGACAATCATAAACACCTTCTTCCAAAACTAAATCATCATATGCGCGTGTTGGAATTTCTTCTTGTGTTATTGAAATGGAGCACAAATACTTTGCTCCTTCATCTCTCAATGTTTGATTTACAACATTTTGTATCTCAAAAATGTTTTCTGCGATAATGTTTGTTGCTTCTTCCTTGTTCTGCGCATAAGCAAGTTTTGGTATCAAAAATTCTACAACAGAGTCTTTAACTTTATACTTTAAATTTTGATCATAAGTTGAATTGGAATTTGCAGTTATGTGAATACGCATATAATCATCATTAAGTGCACTTGTGGAGATGTTCTTTTGACCACATAAAAAAATTCCACAACAAATAATTGCAATACCCACAAATGACAAAATATATTTCATAAGCACCTCACAGCCAAATTTTTGTCATAAAAACAATAAAAAAACCGCAAAAAATGCGATTTTTTTGATTTTTTATAGATTTTTAAAAGAAAGAGAGGTAATTTCTTCTAAAATTAGTTTTTCTTTTGATAATAAACAACAACATTTTCGTCTTTTTCAAGTGGGAAAGAAAGTTCTGGATTTTGAAGCATAATAGTTTCTTCTCTAACCTTCACACTCTTTGCCAAATCCCACGCAGAGAGTCCAGCATTTGCAAAAATAAGTTCTATTGCACAATCTCTTTCTGGATATTCTCCTGCCAAATTTATGTTTGAAATAACTGCATCGACAATATCACAATCATAGTTTACATTGATTTTAAGTTTGCCATCAAAATAAAACTCTCTTCCCTTCTTGACAACAACATCAACATCATAAAGCACTGCAAAAACACTATCGATTTTTGCACCTTCGCAAGTTGCACTTGTCTTGTCAGAAACAACAAAAGGCACTTCAATGACAACACTATGCAAAGAATTTGTTTCGTCATTCAAATACACAACATTTGTTTTGCTTACACCTTCAACAAAAACTTCTCCGTTTTTGATATAAGAATTTGTAATCACAAGATTAGACCCACCGACAAACATAATCTTGTCAACTCTAGGTTTGTCGTCATCCAATGTCAAAGTTCCATCAATTTTAGATTCAAAATAGTCCCCTTGAAGTTGTTTTGTCATATCAAAAGACTCTGTAGTCACTTCAAGTTCGTTTTCTGTGCTGTAAATATCTTTGATGACTGTTTCATTTTTTTCAAGATAAGCCGTCACTTTGACTTCAACTGGCACACTCAATTTTATGTCAACACCTTTTTCTGCTTCTGCAACTTCGCACTTCACAGCACTTCTCTTGATGCAAGCCACTGCTTCACTGACAGCTTCACGCGTCACACCTTCAAGTTCTATTTCTTCTTTGAAATTCTCTGTTGTGTAAGAAGATTCAAATCTGTCCTTTTCTGTCAAATACAAAATTCTTGTGACAACTTCACCACTTACAGAAACAAAGTTTACTCCACTTTCTGTAGATTTTATTGACACTTGACTGTCACTCAAAAGCACTTTTTTGATAGGTTCTTTTATTGATATTTCACTTTCCACAGAAAAAACTTCTTGTGCTTGCCCTACCAAAGTGTTTATAAGCATTTCATCTTCACGAGTGCACATATTTTCATCATCGCTTTTGATGTTTGAAACTTCACGTTCGCAAATCAAAATACCTGATTGAAGAACAGTGCAGTTTATCTTGACATTGGAACTTGTGACGGAATCAATAGAATAGTCTTCCACTTCAACATTTATGCCCACTTTGTCTCCAACAACAATATCGGCATCTTCAAATTTTGAAGTAAATGGACAAGAAGAATTTAATGTTCCGATTTCTCCATCAACAGTGCAATAAAGTATGCAGATATCAATCACACCGGCATAATTTACCACTCCATTCAAAATTTCTGCGTTTTCTGCTTGTGCAGTGTGGCAGACAGACAAAATTTTGTCTATTTCTACATTTGTTTCAATGTTGCACTCCACATTGAATTGAGATTTTTCAAGTTGCTTTTTCTTTGCAACTTTAAATTTGTTTGTTTCAAAAGACATATACCCCTCCAAATTTGAAAACTAGTATAATATACTTAATCAAAAAACTTATTAGAACAAAAATTGAATAAATTTTCTCATACTGGTCAAAAATCATCAAAAGGAGTTGTGATGAGAAAAATAGTTTATGGACTTGATGAAATCAAGTTGAAGATATCAAATATGAAAGGTCAAAGTGTGCTTATGCACATAAACAGAGGCAGAAAAAGAATTGAATCAGTGAATGCAACAATCAAAGATGTTTATCCAAGCGTCTTCACAATCAAAACTCAAGATGATAAATTGCAAACTTTTTCTTACTTTGATGTTATGTGCGGAGACATTGTATTCAACAACGAGATTACTTAATTTGATAATGTTGTCTATTTGCAACTTCCAAGCAACTATCAAGATTATATGGAAAAAGCTGCATCTGATCGATTGAACCCAGTATTTATTTCAACTGGTCAATATCAAGAGACTGCCACCCAAACAATAAGTGTAAGAAATTTAATATTTTTAAATCAGGTAAATTGGAACAGAGTTGACAAACTGACAGATGAAATCATCTCAAATTGTCAATTGGAAATTCCAAAAAATGAAGATATTCAAATTAAAAAATAAAAAAATAGTCAAAAATTATTTGACTATTTTTTTGTTATTTTTGTTTTTCAACTAATTATTTATGAAACAAACCTTTTTTCTTTCTTGGATATTTGATTGCAGCTTGTGCAGCAGCAAGACGAGCAATAGGAACTCTATATGGTGAACAAGATACATAGTTGAGTCCTACTCTGTGGCAGAATTCAATTGAAGATGGGTCTCCACCGTGTTCTCCACAAATACCAAGTTTGATATCTGGTCTTGTACTTCTTCCAAGTTCAACTGCAATTCTTACAAGTTTTCCAACACCATTTTGGTCAAGTCTAGCAAATGGATCGCTTTCAAAAATCTTCTTTTCATAATATACATCAAGGAATTTTCCAGCGTCATCACGAGAGAATCCATAAGTCATTTGAGTCAAATCGTTTGTGCCGAATGAGAAGAATTCTGCATATTTAGCAATTTGGTCAGCAGTAATAGCAGCTCTTGGGATCTCAATCATTGTTCCAACTTTGTATTTCATATCAATCTTATGAGCTTCCAAAATCTTGTCAGCAGTTGATGTGACAATGTCTTTAACATACTTAAATTCTTTACTATCACAAGTAAGAGGAATCATAATTTCAGGAACAACATTGATTTTGTCTTCTTTCATAACTTCAATTGCTGCTTTAATGACAGCTTCTGTTTGCATTTCAGCAATTTCAGGATAAGTTACGGCAAGTCTAAGTCCACGGTGTCCCATCATTGGGTTGAATTCATGAAGAGATTCAACTGTAGCCTTAAGAGCTTCAAAAGTCAATCCCATTTCTTTTGCAAGAGCTTTGATTTCACTATCTTCGTGTGGTAAGAATTCATGAAGTGGTGGGTCCAAGAAACGAATAGTAACTGGACGACCTTTCATTGCTTTAAAGATACCTTTAAAGTCTTTTTGTTGCATAGGAAGAAGTTTCTTAAGAGCCTTCTTTCTCTCTTCAGTTGTTGTAGAAACAATCATTTCTCTAACAGCAGGGATTCTGTCTGCATCAAAGAACATATGTTCAGTTCTGCAAAGACCAACACCCTCTGCACCAAAGTTGAAAGCAACAGCAGTATCTCTTGGATTATCTGCGTTTGTTCTGATCATCAAATCTCTATATTCATCAGCCCATTCCATAATTGTAGCAAATTCACCAGAGATTTTTGCAGCAACTGTATCAACAGCGCCATCATAAATTTTTCCTGTTGAACCATCAAAAGAGATAACATCTCCCTCTTTGTATTTCTTTCCACCAAGAGTGAATGTTTTTCCATCATCAGCAAATTTAATAGCAGAGCAACCTGCAACACAGCAAGTTCCCATACCACGAGCAACAACAGCAGCATGAGAAGTCATACCACCACGAGCTGTCAAAATGCCTTGAGAAGCAGCCATACCTTCAATGTCTTCTGGAGATGTTTCAAGACGAACAAGTACAACTTTTTCTTTCTTCTCCCCTAATTCTTTTGCTTTTTCAGCAGTGAAGCAAATCTTACCACTTGCAGCACCTGGTGAAGCAGGAAGAGCTTCTCCAATAACTGTTGCTTTTTTGAGTGCTTTCTCATCAAATGTTGGGTGAAGAAGAGCATCAAGTTGTTTAGGATCAAGCATAAGAAGAGCAGCCTTCTTATCAATCATACCTTCGTTTACAAGGTCAACTGCAATCTTAAGAGCAGCTTTAGCTGTTCTCTTTCCATTTCTAGTTTGAAGCATATAGAGTTTACCTTTTTCAATAGTAAATTCCATATCTTGCATATCTTTATAATGATTTTCAAGTTTTTTGCAAATTGCTACAAATTGAGCAAAAACTTCTGGATTTTGTTTTTCAAGTTGAGAAATTGGTTGTGGAGTTCTGATACCAGCAACAACATCTTCACCTTGAGCATTCATCAAATATTCTCCATAAAGAACATTTTCACCAGTTGAAGGGTTTCTTGTGAAAGCAACACCTGTTCCACTGTCATCGCCCATATTTCCAAATACCATTGATTGAACATTTACAGCAGTGCCCCAGTTGTATGGAATGTCATGCATTCTTCTGTAAACATTTGCTCTTTCATTGTCCCAAGAACGGAAAACCGCCTTAACAGCTTCAATAAGTTGAACTTTTGGATCTTGAGGGAATTCTGTTTTTTGAGATTCTTTATAAAGTTTTTTGAAAAGTTTAACGATTTCTTTCAAATCGTCAGCAGTAAGATCTTTATCAAACTTAACGCCTTTCTTTTCTTTTATTTCGTCCAAAATTCTTTCATATTTAGATTTGTCTTGTTGCATAACAACATCACTAAACATTTGAATAAAACGACGATATGAGTCATAAGCAAATCTTTCGTTGTTTGTAAGTTTTGCAAGACCTTCAACAACTTCGTCATTGAGACCAAGATTCAAAATTGTGTCCATCATACCAGGCATAGAAACTCTGGCACCAGAACGAACAGAAACAAGAAGAGGATTTGTTGCATCGCCAAATTTCTTTCCTGTCATTTTTTCAATTTGAGCAAGTTTTTCTTCAATTTGTGCTTTGATAGAATCATTTATCATTCTTCCATCTTCATAGTATTTTGTGCACGCTTCGGTAGTAATTGTGAAGCCTTGTGGAACTGGCAAGCCAATTTTTGTCATTTCAGCGAGGTTTGCACCTTTACCACCAAAAAGAGCTTTGTTTTTTCCATCTGCTTCTTTAAACAAGTAAACATACTTTTTCATAAATAAACATCTCCTTTTTATAACGATATTATTATATCAAAACACATAAAACTATGGCAAATAATTTGCAAAATTTTTACAAACATATTTATAAAATTTTTAAAATTTTTGATATATTACTTTCACGACAAAAAATATGTAATAATAGTAAAATATAAATCAAAATAAAATATTAAACAGCGACAAAATTTAAAATAAATCAAATAAAAAAAGACTTCCGCCAATGAAGTCCTTTTATACCAAATTTCCAATGTATTCCAACAACTTTTCTTTGCCAAAACCATTTTCTGAAGAATATCCTTGAACAAGTTCTTTTCTTACTCCTAAAGTTTTGGCAATCATTCCACATGCTTGAGGAATTTTGCTTTTTGCAATTTTGTCAACTTTGGTTGCAATGATTGAATATGGTATTTGATAAGAATTTAAAAAGTCAATCATCATTTTGTCTAATTCATTTGGTTCGTGTCTGCAATCTAAAAGCACAAAAACTGTTTTCAAGTTTGGAGAAAGTGTCAAATATTTTTCCATAAGTCCCGCCCAATTTGCAATATGCTTATGTCCAGTTTTTGCATAACCATATCCAGGCAAGTCAACAATTCTAAACTTGTCATTTACAACAAAATAATTTATCATCTTTGTTAGTCCTGGTGTTGAAGATGTTTTTGCCAAGTTTTTTTGTCCGCAAATAGAGTTTATGAGAGAAGATTTTCCCACATTGCTTCTGCCTACAAACGCAAACTCTATCACATCATCGTTTAGTATATCTTTTTCGTTTACAACACTTGTAAGATATTTTGCACTGACTATTTTCATATTTTGATTATAACAAAATCGCAGAAATTTGCCAAGCAATTATAAAATTCAACATAAAATTTAAAAATTGTATAAAATTAGTTAAAAAATTTTAAGTATTTACTTTACTTAAAACAAATTTAAAAATATAATTGTATTTGACAAACAAAAATCAAAAAGAGGTTGTTTTAATGAAAAAAGAATATGACAAATCACTCCCCAAATATACAAAAGGAGAAGAAATATTCAACGCCGTAACCCACATCGTTGGTGGCGCTTTTGGAATTATATTTTTGATAGTCAGCGTGATTTATGCACATTGGCACTGCAATTCTGTTGGCATATTAAGCATGTATATCTATGGTTTTTGTATGATTATTGCTTATACAATGTCCGCAATTTATCATTTTCTTAGACCCAACCGTGCAAAAAAAGTTTTTAGAATTTTTGATCACTGCTCTATCTTTTTGCTGATCGCTGGCACTTATACCCCTTACTGTCTGATTACACTTGCTCAAGCACCGGCTTGGGGCTATTCAATATTTGCATTAGTTTGGTCAATTTCAATCTTAGGAATTGTTCTCAACGCTGTAAATATGTATAAGTGGAAAGTCTTAAGCATGATTTTGTACATTGCCCTTGGATGGTGCATAATAATTGCAATTGTTCCACTGTTGCAATATCTCGAAATGGCTGGCTTTTGGTGGCTTTTGGCAGGAGGAATTTCTTACACTGTTGGTGCTGTTTTTTATGGCATAGGTTCAAAAGTAAAATACATTCACAGTATATGGCATTTGTTCGTATTGTTTGGAAGCATCTTTCAATTTATATCAATTTTGTTTTATGTTATTTTATAAAAGAAAAGGATTTGAAAAACAAATCCTTTTTTATTCCTTTTATTTATGTTTTTTCTCTGTGACAATCCAATGATCATTTTCAAAAAACAAATCTTTGTTTGGTCTCAATTTCCTCTTATACTTTTCGTCACCAAAGCCACAATCTTGAATCTCATACCATTCTTGTGCAACTCTTTTTGTAGTTTCATAAACTTGTTGCATCATTTTTTCTGATTGACTCTTCTCATCAGGCAAAGTTTTGTCAGCATACACAGGTTCACAAATTGCAAAATATACTCTGTATTTGTATTTTCCATTCTTTTTCTTTTTGCCTTTAAAGAGCAAAACCAAAGGCAAAACCGGCACATCATTTTTTACTGCAGTAGAAAAAGCACCTCTTTTATATGGTCTTATTTCTCTATAATTTGGCCACATAGAACCTTCTGGATTAAACAAAATAGGTCTGTTTTGCTTCAATATTTCACTCAAATCTTGATTATATTTTTTCATGCCAGAAAGACTTGTCGCAGGTATTGGAATTCCTCCCAAAGAGCGCAAGAAAAATCCAATCATAGGCCTTAAAATGTTTTGTTGCAAAGTTGTAAAATATATTTTTCTCCAACAGAATAAGTTTGTTCCAATACTCACATCATCAAATATGTGCACATGGTTGCAAGTCATGACAAAAGGTTTCCCTTTCAACTTTTTCCTATTCTTACCACCAAAAGTTTTCATTCGAAAATTAAAAACCATAAAAGGATTGAAAAAACATATAGTCAAAGCACGGAAAAAAGCAGCCCACATACGAAAAAAGATGTTTCTTGGCTTGAAATTGTATTTATCATCAAACTTAATTTTTCTGGTTGTGTTTTTAATGGTTAAAATGTTCCCATCAAACTTATCTGGGCGTTCAATCCCATCTTTATCTATCATAACTTCCCCTTATGCTTGCAATATTTATTAAATAATTTTCAGTCTTATTTTAAATGATTTCAACAGATTTTGCAAGTAAAAAATTTAATGTATTACAAAACATTAACCTATATATCAAACAATTCATAAATACTTATGTAATCACAGGAGGATTTATGGCAAAATTTTTTGGTACAGACGGCATAAGAGGAGAATATGGAAAAACATTAACTTGCGACATAGCATTTTCTGTTGGAAATGCCTTAACTCAAATAAAAAACAATCCAAAAATAATTATTGGTCACGACACTCGAACTTCTTCTGATGCTTTGGCTCTTGCATTAAGCGCAGGAATTGTTCAAGGAGGAGGAAATGTTGTAAACGCCAAAACAATACCAACTGCCGGCATATCATTTTTGACAGAAAGCGAAAAATTTGATTTTGGAGTTATGATAACAGCCTCCCACAACCCACCGCAATACAACGGCATAAAAATATTTGACTGTCACGGAAGAAAGTTATCTGACAACGAAGAAGAGTTTTTGGAAGAATTTTTTACAAACAAATATATAAGTGAAAGAAGCGGGAAATATGAAGAAAAGCCTTCACTCCAAAACAAATACATCTCTCATTTGCTCAGTTGCACAAGTGTGAAATTTACAGATCTAAAAATTTGCCTTGATGCAAGCAATGGCGCAAGTTATAAAATCGCCCCAAATATCTTTCAAAAACTTGGAGCAAAAGTTTTAAAATTTTCCTGCAAAAACGATGGCGACAAAATAAACACAAAATGTGGTTCTTTGCATATTGAAAATTTGGTGAAAAAAGTGATAAAAACACAATCTGACATAGGCTTTGCCTATGACGGAGATGCAGACAGAGTGATCGCCGTAAGCAAAAGCGGAAACATTTTTGATGGAGATAAACTACTTTATATTTTAGCGACTCAAATGAAACAGCAAGAGCTTTTGTATGCAAATTCTGTTGTTGGAACAAGTCACACAAACAGCGGAATAATGGTTGGGCTTAATCGCAACAAAATCAATCTTATAAGGACAGACATTGGAGATAAATATGTAATTGAAGCAATGGAAAAAATGAATTTAACACTTGGTGGGGAACAATCTGGACATATAATAATAAAAAATTATGCCCAAACTGGAGATGGAATTTTGACATCAATAAAAATATGCGAAATACTAAAACAGACAAAAAAATCACTTGACGAACTGTTTGACATAAATTTAATCTATCAAGAGAATTTAAACATACCTGTCAAAGACAAATTCAAAATAATGAACAACGAAAATCTAAAAATATTGACAAACAAAATTGCAAACGAACTTGCTCCTGCTGGCAGGCTCTTGATAAGAGCTAGTGGAACTGAAGACAAAATAAGAATTATGGTTGAATACCCAAGCAAGCAAAAAGCAAAATTATACGCCAACCAAATAAAAACTTTAATAGAAAAAATATAGCCGAGACTTCTGTCTCGGTTTTTTATGCTTGCTCATTGTCCATTTGATCTGTCAAGATTTTCATAATCTTGTCAATCTTTTTGCAATCTTTTTTGTCAAGATTTTTCTTTAAATCATTTACAATAACATAGTCTTCTTTATTTTCATAGAAATCAAAAAATTTCTGTGTTGGCTTAAGGAAATATTCTCTCTTATCTTTTTCAGATTTTTCTTTTGTTATAAAACCTTTTTTGATGAGTTGTTTTACTTTGTAAGTTGCATTTGGTGAAGAGATATCCAAGAAGTTTGCAAATTGAGAAATGGTTGGATTTCCCATAAGATAGATACATTCAAGGCAAAAGTATTCTGTTGAAGACAATGCTTCTTCTTTGTCCTTGATCCTGTCAAACATATTTTTGTATATAATAAGTTTTATCTTCTTATAAAACCTGTTTACTGATTTTTTTAACTTCATCTCAACCTCTTCAAACTATGGCATAAGTTTAGCACTTTTAGAAAATAAAAACAAGTATTTGTTCAAAATTTTTAAATATTTTTCAATAAAATATAACCAATAAAAAAGCAAAAAATTTCGATATCTTTGCATATTGTAAGATTTTTCAAAAATTTATTGATTTTTTATGTTTTTTTTGCTAATATATAGACGCATGGTCCCATGGTCAAGTGGTTAAGACGCCGCCCTCTCACGGCGGAATCAGGGGTTCGAATCCCCTTGGGACTACCAATTAAAAATCAAGCAATTTTAAAACATTACAGACTTATAAAGTTATCTTTATATATAAAAAACTAAAACATTATATTAGTGCAATTAATAAGATTGAAATAAACTTAAAACTTAGAAAAATCATTATTTGAGGATACGATATATGGACGAAAACGAAGATTTAAATGAAATCGCATTCATAAAAAGAACAACAGCCGGATATACTGGACCTGTTATTCATAATGATTTTCATACCGGATTGAAGACTTATCAGGAATTTAGAGAAGCTTTTCGTTCTACATGTCAACTAGCATTTTTAGATGGGACATACATTGATGAATTACATTTTAATGAAATAAATATTGAAAGAATTGTCAAACTTTTTCAGTCTACTCCTATAACTACTGATAGACTCCAAACAAAACAAATTTATTTAAACCCAGACGTTTGGCATGAAGTTGTTGAATCCCCAAAAGAGCCTTTAACAAAAAGTCTTCAAGTAGTTATTTCAAAAAATAAATTATTTTTAAGCGAATTGCTTTCTATAACAAAAGACGGAAAATCAGCATTAATTTTAAGAGTTACTTCTTTCGGAGATGAAAAAGCTGTTGATTCCGCTCAATCAACATCTCAAGTTTTAGATACTCTTATTTTAAATAACGACTTGCAGAGCCTTAAACAAATCAATGAAATGTCAAAATTATATACAGATTTTTCTATACACGAATATTTCCTTCCATATGGTTTCGATCTTGAAAGTGCTGTATTATTATTTAGATATGACACCTCAAATGTTAGACATGTAAATTATTATGGAGAATTGGAAGAACCAAAGAAACAATACGAATTGTTAAGCGAACAATATATTCCTACAATATATAAAATTGTATATTCTCCAGAAATATTTGAATCACATTTTCATTTCTGCGAAGGAATAGCTTCAATATATAAATTGTCTTCAAATCCAAAAAGATCAAAATTTGGTGAAGGTTTTGGGATAAGTGTTTCTGAATTGGCAAGCTATTTGAAAAAGATAAATGAAGATAAATATATATCTAAATTTGAGGAAACATTATACGCAAACAATGACTTTGGAATGCCTTTTATGCATTTTCCACTTTCACAAAGAAATCTCATATATTCGCAATTGTCAAACCTAGAAAAAGATCCTCATAATTTTTTACTTGCTTATGATGTTTTCAAATTAATTAGTCTTGTACAAGTCAAAGAAGACCAAGCAGAACATAAAAATGAAACACAACAAGGCAATGGAAAAGATACAGAAGAAGAAAACAAAGACAAAAAAAACAATAATTCAAAAGACAAATACAAATAATTTTAGTACTTAAAATAAAATATAAAAAAGCCAAATCAAATTTGGCTTTTATTTTATGTATTTTGTCCCATCTAAGACTTTTTTGTCTGTAAAATATTTGTATATTTGATTGAAATCACCTGTAAAATGCAAATAATTTAAGTTAAGTTTTTGTGCAGGTTTTATGTCTGTTTCAAGATTATCTCCAATCATAACTGTTTCTTCTGGAGAACATTTTTCTTTTTTCATAATCTTTTTCATCAAAAGTCCTTTTGTTTTGTCTTTTGCGTAAAGATCTAATGAATAAATTTTCTTGAAATCTTTTTTATCTAAATGATATAAATCAAAATAATGCTTCAAATATTCTTGTCCAGAAATTGAAATCACATACAAATGGCAATGTTTTTTCAACTCTTTTATAAAATTACTATCAATAACTTTTACATCGTTTGTAGAGTGTACGTAAAGTTTTTCTTTTAAAAACTTTTTCAATCTTCTTAAACTCAAGTTTTCTTTTTCAGCAATGATTTCTGCGTCTAAAGTTGAATTGTATTTTTTTAAGTCATATTTTTCAAGAATCTTTTTCAATTTTTCATCATCGTTTACAACATATTTATACAACTTCTTTAAATGTTCAATCCAGTTTTCCCATACATCTCCAACATAGAGAGTGCTATCAAAATCAAAAATAACTGTTTTTATCATATGCATAACCTTTTATTGTTCTATTCTAGTCCCCTTAATTCATCAACAGCCAAAGCTCTGTTTTTGCTGTTGTAAACATAAGTTCCACTTACCAAAATATCAACGCCACAATCAATAAGCTTTTTTGCAGTTTCAGGATTTACTCCGCCATCAAATTCAATCTTAAAATTCAAGTTGTTTGATTGCCTAAACTCATAAATTTCTTTTACTTTGTCATAAACACTATCCATAAGTTTTTGACCACTTGCACCAGGTTCAACCCCCATAACCAAAACGACATCACAATTGAAAACAAAAGAGCGGACATCTTTAAAAGGAGTTTCTGGTTTCAGTGAAATTCCTGCCAGAGTGTGATTTTCTTGAATATATTTTAAAACATTGACCAAGTCTTCTTTATTTTCAAACGCTTCATAGTGCACAGTCAAAATATTTGCCCCTGCTTCAATATATTTTGGCACATCATTCAAAGGTTCGTTTACCATCAAATGAACATCAAGCATTATTGCACTGTTCCTGTTGATGTTCTTTACCAAATTGTAATCATAAGTATTTTTTTTAACAAAATTTTCATTCATAATATCACAATGCAAAAATTCTGCAATCCCCTGCATTTGTTTTGCATATTCTATGATATTTTGAAAATCGTCTATTGGGTCAGTTGACACAGAAATATCAACTCTCTTTTTCATAATGCCTCCACTTTTTTATTTTATCAAAATTTTGTGCATTTACAAAATCATTATCAATATCTTTTAATGTTTTTTATTGTTTGGTAAATTTTAAGATAATTTTGGTATCTGTCTTTTGAAATTTTTCCATCTTTAACAGCTTTCACAACACCGCAATCTTTGTCTGTGAGATGAGCACAACTTTTATATTTGCACTCTTGTGCATATTCCAAAAACTCTGGATAATAACTCTTGATTTCATCTTCTCTTATATCCAAAAGCCCTTCATCAAGTTTAGAAAAACCAGCCGTATCTGCCAAAAAATTTCCTTTTCCAAATTCAAAAAGTTGAACAGTTCTTGTAGTTTGCTTCCCCCTTTCAATCTTTTTGCTGAAAGTGTCAACCTTTGCGATTTGTTCTTTTTTTAAGGCATTTATGATTGAAGATTTTCCAACTGCACTTTGTCCTGCCAAAACACAAATTCCCTTAATCTCTTTTTCTATCTGCATAACACTGTCATCAAAACTAGAAAAAATCATTGTTTTTGCTGTTTTTTTATAAATTTTCTCAATATTTTTGCAGTATTCTTCATCTAAATCTTTTTTGTTGATGCAAATAAATGGTTCTATGTTATTCAATTTGCAAAACAAAATCATCTTATCAACTGTATATAAATCAGCTTTTGGGACTGGTGCAACAACAATAAACATTCTGTCTATGTTTGCAACTGGAGGTCTTATAAGCACATTTTTTCTTTTTTCAATTTGGCATATTGCATTGTCATCGTCAAGAAGAACATAATCTCCCACAAAAATCCCATCTTTTTTCAAAACTTTTCTTGCAACAGTTGTCAAAGTTTTGTCTTGCAATGCCACTGTAAAAAGATTTGCTTGCTTTTTTAAAACCAATCCTTTAAGCATTTTTACCTCCAATTCGATTTCGAAGTTGTCCACAAGCGCCTTCAATATCTTCTCCCATTGTGCGTCTTACAGTTGCATTTATGCCCATTTTCTCTAGCTTCCCTGCAAGAACATAAGCTTTCTTGCGAGTCACGCCAATCAAAGATTTCTCTTTCACAGAATTAAGTGGTATCAAATTTACGTGACAAGTTTTGCCTTTCAAAATTTGTGCAAGTTGTTTGATCTCTTTATCTCCGTCATTTACTCCTTCAATAAGAGAATATTCAAACTCAATTCTTCTTCCTGTCTTTTCAAAATAATAATCACACGCTTTCAAAATTTCACTTATGCTGTATGCGTTTGCAATAGGCATTATTGTTTTTCTAAGTTCGTCATTTGGTGCGTGCAATGAAATTGTCAAGGTCACGGTAAAACCGTCATCAGCAAGTTTATAAATATTTGGCACCAAACCACAAGTTGACAATGAGATATTTCTTTGACTTATGTTCAATCCATTTTCATCAGAAACCAATCTCAAAAATTTGCAAACATTGTCATAGTTGTCCAAAGGTTCTCCGCAGCCCATAAGCACAACATTTGTCACTTTTCTTTCTTTCAAAGTACCACCCAGCAAGCGATTGAAAAACAAAATTTGAAGAAGGATTTCTCCCGCACTTAAATTTCTTTGCAAGCCGTTTAAAGTTGAAGCACAAAACTTGCAACCCATTCTGCAACCAACTTGTGTAGAAACACAAACTGTATATCCATATTTATATTTCAACAAAACGCTTTCAACAATGCTTCCGTCAGCAAGTTTTAATGCGACTTTTTGAGTCCCGTCCTTGCTTACAAGATGTGCAACAGCTTCATATTTTGGATAATCATTTACAATTTTTTCTTTAAATGTTTTTGGTAAATTTGAAATTTCTTCCAAATTTTTCCCAAGCATACAACCTTCATAGAGTTGTTTTGCTCTATAAGCTGGCTCTTGCAAATTTTTAACATATTCAGTAAGCTCTGTTAAGTTCATATCAAGAATCATAAATTCACCACCAAAGTTTTAAATCTATAGCCATTCAAGAAACTGCTTGCATCCAAAACCTTCCCACCAGCAGACTGGCATTTAAGGATTTCAATGACTCCATCTTTTGCTTGAATAAGAAAATGCTTTCTTGTTGAAACAATTTGTCCAACAGGTGCATCAGTGCTCATATTCGTAACTTTTGCTTTGTAAACTTTTATTCTGTCCTCCCCCAAAATGAAAAAAGCCACAGGATTTTCCACAAAAGCTCTAACTTTATTTACCAAACTTTCAACAGGCATAGAAAAATCAAGCAAAGCATCTTCTTTTTGTATGAGTTTAACAAATGTAGCTTTGCTGTCATCTTGTGGAGTTCTTACAGCGGTTCCGTTATCAATTTTTTTCAACACATCAATCAGCAAATCAAGTCCAACATACGCAAGTTTGTCCAAAAGAGAGATATAGTCATCTTCTGGCAAAATCTCCACTTCTTTTTGCTCGAAAATGTCTCCATCATCCATGCCAACTTCTGTCTTCATAACAGTGACACCTGTCATTGTGTCACCATTTAAAAGTGCAGTTTGAATTGGTGTTGCACCCCTATATTTTGGCAACATAGAAGGATGAACATTTATGCAAGGTTTGATATCAAGAAAACTCTTTGGCAAAATTTTTCCATAAGAAGCAGTGACTGCCAAGTCATAATCCATAGCTTTGAAATCATCAATATGTTCTTTTATTTTTTCAAATTGATAAACTGGTATTTCAAATTGTTTTGCAAGCTCAACAATATGTGGTGTCTTTATTTTGTTTCCACGCCCAGCAGGTTTGTCATTTTGACAAACTACGCCAACAACATCAAACTTGTTTTCAACAAGCCCATTTAAAATGATTTCAGCAAATCTTGGTGTTCCAAAAAACAAAATTTTCATCAGTCAACTCCGTGTTCTTTTTTATATTCTCTTCCTTCTTCTGTCAAATCAACAAAAAGGACTCCATTTAAGTGATCAATCTCATGACAAACGCAACGAGCAATATAACCTTCTGCTTCAAATTCAAAAGGTTTTCCGTGCCTGTCTTGTGCTGTGATTTTGACATATTTTGGTCTTGGCACATCACAGAAAAATCCTGGAATACTCAAACATCCTTCAGTGTCACTTACACGGCCTCTTGTTTTGATTATTTCTGGATTTATGATTTCTAAATACTTCCCTTGTTCCACTTCAATCACGATTGCACGGCGAAGCACTCCCACTTGAACAGCAGAAATACCCACTCCTTTTTTCTCAATCATAGTTGTCTTCATATCATCAAGAAGGATGCCAAGAGAGTCATCAAAAGCCACAACTGGTTTTGATTTTTTCCTTAAAGTTTCATTCCCTAAAATGACTATTTTTCTTGTTGCCATATTTTTCTCCCTAACTTAAATTGTTTGGATTGATTTCAAAGAAAACCGAACTTTTACATTTTTCATCAATGCATTCGTAAATTTTCTTTTCAATTTCATCAGCCTTATCAAGCTTAAATCTCATCATAATTTGATATCTAAATTTGTTTTTAATTTTGTTGAGTGGTGCTTTCATAACATCCAAATAAACAAAATCTTGGTTGTAAGCATCTCTCACTGCTTTGACTTTATTATAGCATACTTTACATTCTTGTGCCACAGTATTTTCATTTTCGTGAGTGAACAAAATTCTGACAATTCTTGCATAAGGTGGAAAGTTTGTGACCTTTCTCAAATTTGCTTCTTTTTTGAAAAATCCTTTGTAGTCATAATTGCTTGCAAATCTATAAACATAGTGTCTTGGGCTGTAAGTTTGCAAAATAACTCTGCCCTGCGATGCACTTCTTCCTGCCCTGCCTGCGACCTGAGTTATAAGTTGGAAAGTTCTTTCAATCGAACGATAATCAGATTGATACAAACTTTGATCAGCGTCAACAATTCCCACCAAAACAACATCTTCAAAATCATGCCCTTTTGCAATCATTTGAGTTCCGACAAGAATTGCTGGTTTTGTATTTCTAAATTCGTTTAAAATTTCTCTGTGTCCATTCTTTTTTGAAGTGGTGTCGTTGTCCATTCTCAAAATTCTCACATCAGGGAAAAGTTTATGCAATTCTTCAACAACTCTCTCTGTTCCAATTGCTCCTTGCTTTATATCTCTGCTTCCGCAACTTGGACAAACATCAAGAGCTTTAAATCTCTTTCCACAATAATGGCATTTAAGTTTGTTTTCTGCTCTGTGATAAACAAGTGAAACATCACAATCTGTGCATTTAGCAACATATCCACATTGACGGCAACGCTGAAACGAAGAGAATCCCCTTCTGTTGATAAAGATCATTGCCTGTTTCTTTTGTTCGATCACATTTTTAAGTTCGTATATAAGTGGAATGGCAAAAATTTGATTGTTGCCTTGTCGCATTTCCATAAGCATATCAATAACCACAATCTTTGGCATTTCCATACCATTTACACGGACTGGCATTTCAACAAGTTCATACTCTCCGTCAATGGCTTTTGCATAACTTTCTATTGATGGCGTTGCGCTTCCAAGCACAAGCGTGCAGTCGTTATATTTTCTTCTAAACTCTGCAACCATATGTGTGTCATATCTTGGATTACTTTCCGAAACATAACTTTGTTCGTGCTCTTCATCAATGATAATTATCCCCAAATTTTCAATTGGAGTAAAAATCGCCGACCTTGCCCCAACGACAACTCTTGCTTCTCCAAAGAAAATTCTTCTCCACTCGTCAAAGCGTTCGCCAGCAGAAAGACCACTATGTATAAGTGCAACTTTATCTCCAAATCTTGCTTTAAAGTTTGCCAAAACTTGTGGTGTCAAAGAAATTTCTGGGACAAGCATAAGTGCAGTTTTGCCAAGCTCCAGTTGTCTTTCAATCAAATGCATATAGACTTCAGTTTTCCCGCTTCCAGTAACCCCGTGCAAAAGATAGGTTTTGTTTTGACAAATCGTGTCAACTGCTCTTTGTTGCAAAGGTGTCAAAACTCTTTGTTCATTTTTTATCTGATCAAAAACTGGCACACGATTTTGTTGTTCTTCTTCAACAACAACAATTCCACTTTTCACCAGAGCAGAAAGTGGCGCGTATCCAAATTGATTTGAAATTTCAGTAAACTTTTGTCTTCCGTTTTCTTTTAAAAAATCTACTATTTCAAGTTGTTTTTTTGCTCTAGCAGAAGGCATTTTGCCATCATCAGAAAGTCTAACATATCTTACAATCAACTCTTTGATTTGGTCAGTTCTCATTTCACTAGGCAAAAACAAACGAAGTATGCTTGCAAGTTTCAAGTGCAGTTTGTCTGCCATATAAAACATAAGCTCAAGCATCTCTTTTTTTATGACAGGAAAATCTTCTATCTTTCTTGTTATCGGTTTAATTTTGCTTGCATCATAATTTGCAGCCTCTTCCAGTCCAACAATAAACCCTTGAAGATTGCGACTGCCAAAAGGAACAATCACTCTTTCTCCAACCTGCACAGACATATCTTCTGGCACACTATATTCAAAAACTTTGTCAAGGGCTTTTGCGTCTTGGTCAATTATGATTTTTGCAAACAAATTTATTCTCCAAAAAAATAATTCTACCGTTTTTCAACAGTAGAATTATATCACAAAAATTTTGCCTAAATCAATCATTTACATCGCTTGGGACAATTTTGCCTTCATAAATTTCATCAAGAGCAATACTGATTGATTTTTTATCAGCAGTAGCAAGTTCTGCTCTGCGAGTTGTTTCAATTTCTTTTGCTCTTTTTGAAGCAATAATTGAAAGAATGTATTTGTTTCCGTTAGCCTTTTTTGTGAGTTCGTCAATAGGTGGTTCAATCATCATAATAGCAAATCTCCTAAAATTTAATCGCTTATATTTTATCACACAATAACAGAATTGTAAAGTCTTTTGTAAAAAAATAATGCAATTTAAAAGATTTGTAATCTTTTCCACTTTAAAACAAAAACAAAAACTTAATTAACAAATCCCAAAGAAATCAAAAGAGCACGATTGACTTCTTTCATTTTTCTTTCATCAATAACAGTGATTTTTTCTTTGAGCCTACGCTTGTCAAGAGTTCTTATTTGTTCCAACAAAACAACAGAGTTTTTTGGAAGATGATAAGCCTCAGAAGACAGTTCGATATGTGTAGGCAATTTTGCTTTGGAAAGTTGACTTGTTATTGCCGAAACAATCACAGTAGGAGAATATTTGTTTCCGACATCGTTTTGTATGACGAGAACAGGACGAATACCACCTTGCTCACTCCCAACAACAGGACTGAGATCGGCAAAGTATATATCACCTCTTTTAACTGAATTCTCCATCAAACGAACCTGCCAATTTTTGAAAATCAAAGAGGTCTGCAAGTTCAAGGTCAAAAAGGTCTTGATAAACAAGAGACATCTCTTTGTATAAAGAAGGATTTTCTCCTTCCATTCTCATTCTATGTTTTTCATCTGTAATTGTTGAGTTTACGACAAAATTTTCAAGGGAACCATATTCCTTTTCAATTTTTCCCACTCTTTTTTCAAGCTCAAGAAAAACATTTTCTTTCACAAAAAATATCTCCTGTTTATCAAAATTTTATACTTATTTTAAAACAAGTAGAAAATTTTATTCATTAGTAAAAAGAAAAAGTGCCAATCATATTTTGAATGACACTTTATGTTTGCAACGATTTGTTTATTTCACAATTTCAACCACTGCCCCAACAATATTTTTTTGGTGAGAGATTGAAACATTGATTTCCTTACCCTTCAATTCTTCAAAACGCTTCAACGCTTTTCCTGTCAATTTGACAATTGGAGCACCACTTTCTTTGTGCGAAAGTTCAATTTCTTTAAAAGAAATCTCCCCACTTGAAATATCAAGGGCTTTGAAAACCGCTTCCTTAACTGCCCAAAGTGTTGCCACTTTTTCTTTCCTGTTTTTTGCAAATTTATCTATGTAAGCAATTTCGTTTTCAAGAGCAATCTTTTCAAGCAGTTTATCTTCGTTTTTAATTCTACTCACTTCTTGTAAATCAAATCCAATCATCATTTTCTCCTAAGTTTTCAAGGGCATTTTTCGTTGCTTTCTGTGCCACGCTATAATCATACCCCTTGTAAATAAGATGAGCAAGGCATTTTTGCTTTAATTTTGTATCAATTTGGCGATTTTTAACGAATTTTTTAGCAAGTGCCGTTGCCATTTCAATTTGTGAATCTTCATCAACATTTTCCAATAAGTTTTCAATGATTTCAGAAGATATTCCTTTCTCTTTCAACTTGTTTGCAATTGCTCTTTTCCCTTTGCTTGCATTCAAAGTTTCAAAATAGTTTTTTGCAAATTTCTCATCATCAATAAACCCATAATCTCTCAATTTTTCAACAGTTTTTTCTATCACTTTTCCGTCGAAAGATTTTTTCTTTAAATAATCTTTCAAACCCTTTTCGCTTACCACATATTTTTCCAAATAAGAAACAGCCATATCAAAAGCAACTTTCTGATCATTTTCTTCTTTTATCTTTTTAAATTCATCTTCATCAATTTCCATATCGGTTTTGAAGTGATAAAAGGCCAAAATTTCATCAAGAAAAACACCACACCATTTGTCATCAACATAAAGGTGATATCTGCTTGTGTTTCCAATACGCTTAATTTTTGTGATTGTCATTCGCTCTCCTTGTAAAAAATTTTATTTCAATACCTCACTTGTTGTTTTTGTGTATGCTCTCACAAGCCCGCCAGCACCGAGTTTTATCCCACCAAAATATCTAACAACAAAAACACAAACATCTGAAACTCCCTTCTTTTGCAAAACAGAAAGGATTGGTCTGCCTGCTGTTCCACCAGGTTCTCCATCATCTACCGCTTTTTCCATAAAAGGATTTTTCAAAGAATAGGCATAACAAATATGTGTTGCTTTTTTATGCTCTTTTCTAAGTTCGTCAAGAGCAGACTGCACCTCCTCAACATTTTTGCAATGCAAAAGATAACCGATAAATTTCGATTTTTTCTCCACATATTCAATAATGTTTTGAAAATTTGTCACTTTTCTTCTCCCACAAATTTCTTTTGAAATATTATATATTAAGACAAACAAAATGTCTAATTGATATGAGCAAAAATTGATTAAACGCTTATTTTCTATAAAAATGAATAAGTTTATAAATTCTTGCAAGTTCTGTTGGGGATTCTTTCATACCACTTTTTATCCAACACATTTCAAGACTAAACAACTCCCCAATAAACATTCTTTCAGAATATTCCCGTATATGAGAAATTTTTGTTTTTTCGCCGTTTCTCAAAATTGAATATGCTTTTTGATAGCAGTCATACAACAAAAACTCCATATTTTTACTCAAAAACAATTTAATGATCTCGGCATATTTTTTAAAATTTTCCAGTGTTGTTGTCATAACTCTATCAGTGCTGAAATCCAACTTTCTTGTTTTCTTTATCTCTTCAACAGTCTCAACAAAAACATCAAGTATATAGTCTTCCACTACACTTTCTTTTGTTGTAAAATTTCTATAAAATCCCATTCTGCTTACGCCAGATTTTTTTATTATGTCCGTAACAGTAATCTCTTCAAACGATTTGTTTTTCAAAAGTTCAAAAAATGCTTGTGTTATGCACTCTCTTACAAAAATGTTGTTTTTGTTTTTCCTTACTTTAAACTGATACATATTTACCCCTTCTATCACACTAGCAAAAATTTTATAATTTTGAATTGATTTTATGAATAAGTATTGTTAAAATACCATCTGTTACAAGTGTAACACATTGAAATCTCAAAATCAATTAAAGGAACTATTATGATAAAATTAGTTATTGACAGCACTGCTGATATTACAGTTGAAGAAGCAAAAAAATTGGGGATTGTTATAATCCCTATGAAAGTGTTTATTGATGAAAAAGAATATCATGCTGGCATAAACCTAGATGATACTACTTTTTTCGATTTACTCAAAAAATGCAAAAATCTTCCACACACAACACAAATCAATCAAGAAGAATATATAAACACAATAAAACCATTTTTGGATAACGGAGATGATGTTTTTGTAATGGCACTTTCAAGCGAACTGTCTGGTTCTTTCAACAGCCTTAGACTTGCAAGCGAAGAACTAAATTCTTCTCATTTAGAAATTTTTGACACACAAAATGTTACTATGGGCTACAAAGTGCTTGTTATGGAAGCAATTAAATTGATCAAAAAAGGTGTTTCTTTGACAGAACTTAAAGAGAAAATGGAAAAAATGAAAAACAAATGCAAACTTCTCGCAATAATTGACAATGTAAAATATTTGATTAAAGGCGGAAGATTGTCGCTTATGGCTGGATTGGCAGTTACGGCATTAAACATAAAACCAATTGTTACCATAAAAAATGGAAAACTGGCAGTGTTGTCAAAAGGTATTGGCTACAACAATGCAATCAAATCTTTGATAAAAAATATCAAAAACATTGACACAAACAGTTATATTTCCATAGGTCATTCAAACGATTTAACAAGGTATAATCAATTTAAAAACGAAGTTGAAAAATTTCTAGGCATCAATACAAACGATTGCACAAGCATAGGCCCAATAATTGGAACACACGCAGGTCCTGGCTGTGTTGGAATAAGTTATATAGAAAAATAAAAGTCCAAAAATATTTGGACTTTTTTCTTATTTTACATTTACCTTAACAAAGTTTTTCTTGCCTTTTTTGATCAAAGCATCTTCTGCCATTTCAGCAGAAATTTGCATATCAAATTTTGCAACTTTTTCGTTTTTGAAAGAAATTGCTCCACCTTGTATCAATCTTCTGGCTTCGCTCTTTGATGAAGCAAGCCCACACTTAAACACAAGGTCGCAAATCATCATAGGGAATTCACTCTTTTCAACTTCAACAACAGGAGCATCATCACCACCCTGTGTAAACAAGTTTTCACTCATACTTTGAGCAAGTTTTGCATCGTCTTCCCCACGAACAAATTTAGTGACTTCATAAGACAAAACTTTCTTTGCTTTTACTATATCTTCTTTGACAAGATTTTTAACTTCTTCCATAGGCACATCAGTGAAAAGTGCGAACATCATCTCAACGCACGCATCGGGAGTTTGATAAACACCTTGATAAAAATCATAGGCAGAAATTTTATCTTTATCAATCCAGATTGCACCCTTTTCTGTTTTGCCCATTTTCTTCCCTTCTGGAGTCATCAAAAGAGGATTTGTTGCACCAATAAGTTGAACATCTGTCCCGTTCTGAAAGTTCAATTTCCTTTGAAGTTCCGTCCCAGCAACAATGTTTCCCCATTGGTCTTGTCCACCATATTGCAACACGCAACCATATTTTTGATTGAGATGAACAAAGTCATATGCTTGCATGAGCATATATCCCATTTCAAAGAAAGTCAATCCACCTTCTTTCAATCTGCCAGCATAAATTTCGTTTGTCAACATTTTGTTCACATTGAAATGAACACCAATGTCCCTCATAAAATCAATGTAATCATATCCATTAAACCAATCAGCATTGTTGACAATTATAGCAGGATTTTCTCCATCAAAATCCAAGAAAACTTTTAATGTATTTTTAATTTTTTCAATGTTTTCTTGAACTTGTTTTTTAGTCAACATTTTTCTCATTTCTTGTTTTCCACTAGGGTCACCAATGCAAGCTGTTGCACCTCCCATCAAAATAATGACCTTGTGCCCTGCTTTTTGAAAACGACGCAAAATGCAATAAGGCACACAATGTCCAATATGCAAGCTGTCAGCAGTAGGATCTGTCCCTTCATACAAAGTCACAGGTTTTCCACTTTCAAGCAGTTTTTTAAGACCTTCTTCATCAGTACATTGATATAAAAGACCTCTTTCTTTGATTGTGTTATAAAGATTTGTATCAACTTTTACCATAATTTACTCCCAAAACAAAAAAGCACGCAACTCCTAAAACTTTTAGGACGAAGCGTGCGTTCGTGGTACCACCTAAATTCAGTCAAAACCCAGCATATAAAAAGGTTTCAACTCTTATTATGTCCGTTCGTGGACTAACGCAAAACTTGAAATAAGTGTAATTCAATTTTAAGTCTCAATAAGTCTTTCACCACCCGACTTCTCTCTAAATATCAAACTTAAATCTACTGTTCTTACTCCACCATTTTGATTATGCAAAGATTTTAACATTAAACCTAAATTTTGTCAAACAAAACTCTTATTTTTTATTGTAATATTCTTATAGCATCAAAAATAAAATAATCTCTCCAAGTATAAACACTGAACATAAAAGCTTGTCTTTAACAATAACCGCCTAGTCTTATGTTTTTGTATGTATTTTGAAAAAAGAAAAGAAATCGTTTGAAAAAACAAACACTGTTTTGCTATAATTTTTGTGAAGGAGAAATTATGAAAAAAGAAAACAAATCAAACAACTGTGTAAAAAATATGCACGGCTATGGTCCTTCTCCAATTCCACAAGAAGGCAAGTGGGACCAAGTAAAAGAAATTACTCAAATTTCTGGTTTTTCACATGGATGTGGCACTTGTGCTCCACAACAAGGCGCCTGCAAACTCACTTTAAATGTGAAAAATGGCATAATCAAAGAAGCTTTGGTGGAAACAATTGGTTGTTCTGGAATGACACATTCTGCTGCAATGGCTGGCGAAATTTTGGTTGGAAAAACTTTGCTTGAAGCACTCAACACTGACCTTGTTTGCGATGCTATCAATGATGCAATGAAAAATGTTTTTGAACAGCTTGTTTATGGCAGAAGTCAATCAGCTTTCTCTCTTGGTGGACTTGAAGTTGGAGCAAGTATGGAAGATTTGGGCAAATACAAAACAAGTCAAGTAGGTACTATTGTTTCAACAGAAAACACTGGCGTGAGATATCTCAATCTTACAGAAGGCTACATCACAAAAATGGCTCTTGACGAACACGGTGAAGTGATTGGATATGAATATGTAAATTTAGGCTTACTCCTAAAAAATCTCAATGATGAAACATTGACAAAAGCACAAGCAATAGAAAAGTCGACAAAGCATTATGGAAGATTTGATGAAGCAAAAAGATTCGTCAATCCAAGAGGAGAGTAAATATGGAAGAAACAAAAAAATACGCATATCTTTCAAAAACCTTAAAAGAAAATGGCTTTAAAGACATTCAAGATTGCAAAGATTTCTGCAACAAAAACGGAATTGATGTTGAAAAAATCGTTCGTGATATTCAACCCATTTGCTTTGACAATGCAGTAGATGCCTACGCCCTTGGCACTGCAATCGCATTGAAATCAAATTGCAAAAGCGCAAGTGAATATGCTGAAAAAATCGGAGAAGGTTTGCAGGCTTTTTGTGTGAAAGGCTCTGTTGCTGATGAAAGAAAAATCGGCCTTGGACATGGTCGTCTTGCAGGAAGACTTCTTGACGAAAACACAAAATGTTTTTGCTTCTTGGCTGGACACGAAAGTTTCGCTGCCGCAGAAGGTGCAATGGGAATTGCAAAAACAGCAAACAAAATCAGAAAAACTCCTCTCAAAATCATTTTGAATGGGCTTGGCAAAGATGCCGCCTATATTATTGCAAGAGTAAATGGCTTCACTTTTGTGAAAACATACTTTGACCACAACGAACAAAAATTAAACATTTTGGAGGAAATACCTTTTGGAACTGGTGAAAGAGCAAAAGTAAAAATTTACGGTGCTTATGATGTTTCTGAAGGCGTGGCAATTATGCAACACGAAGGCGTTGATGTTTCAATCACTGGAAACTCAACAAATCCAACTCGTTTCCAACATCCTGTTGCTGGAACATACAAAAAATGGTGTATTGACAACGGCAAAAAATACTTCTCTGTTGCCTCTGGTGGCGGAACAGGAAGAACATTGCACCCTGACAATATGAGATGTGGTCCTGCAAGTTATGGTATGACTGACACTATGGGAAGAATGCACTGCGATGCTCAATTTGCTGGATCTTCTTCTGTGCCTGCACATGTTGCGATGATGGGCTTTATTGGAATGGGAAACAACCCAATGGTTGGAGCAACTGTTTCTCTTGCTGTTGCCGTATCTTTGGCAAAAAGCAAACAAAAAAAATAAATTCTTAACCCTTTATTGAATATTTTTTCTCCCTTTGCTCAATCTAAGTATAGGGAGGTTAAAATGAGTCAAAAATGGAAACCTGGCGAACAAGTTCCCGAATCTGGTGAATATGTAGCCTATGACCGCGATGGAAACAACGGCGGAACTACCTATCTTGAAAAAGGAAAGAGATTTCCTGCAACCCAACATGAAGGTAGTTATTATGAAAAAGAAGACTAAGCAAAATTAGTTTTCAAAAAAAACACACTGTTTTAGTGTGTTTTTTTATTGTCTTCATTTTCATAATTTTTGTATAACTCGTTGAAATCATAAACTTTTCCTTTATATTTAAGCCCAACAAGAGTTTCTATGTTTACATTGTGAATACTTTTGAAAATATGGTTTTCCACTTCTGGAATTTTTTTCTTCAATTCTTTAATCAAATTTTTGACTTCCAAGCGTGCAGAAGGAGAAATTTCATCTTCTGACAAATGACAAGCTTCTGTAAAACGACAAGCGCACTGCAAAAATTTCAATTCATTGTAATTTTTCCAAGCAATAATATCGTCTTCGTGCACACAATAAAGCGGTCTAATAAGTTCCATGCCCTCAAAGTTTTGAGAGTGTAGTTTTGGAAGCATTGCTTGAATCTGAGCCCCATACAACATGCCCATTAAAGTTGTTTCAATCACATCGCTGTAATGATGTGCCAAAGCAATTTTGTTGCAACCTCTCTTTTTCGCTTCGCTATACAAATAGCCTCTTCTCATTCTTGCACAAAGATAACATGGGGATTTTTCAATGTTGACCACACTGTCAAAAATGTTTGTTTCAAAAATCTCCAAAGGTATTTCAAGCATTTTAGCATTTGTTTCAATTTGCTTTCTGTTTTCAGCATTATAGCCTGGATCCATACACAAAAAAACAAGGTCAAATTTTATGTCAGAAATTCTGTGCAACATTTGCATAAGTTTTGCAAGGAGCATAGAGTCCTTTCCACCAGAAACGCAAACGGCAATCTTATCACCTTCTTGGATAAGTTCGTATCTTTTAAGTGCCGAAATAAATTTTGACCAAATACCTTTCTTAAATTTTTTGCTTATACTTTGTTCTACTTTTTGTGATTTTGTCAATTCTTTCATAAGTCAATAATACAACTTTGCTGACAAAAAGACAAGCAGAAATTTATCATAATCACAAATCATCGGCGTCTTGCACAGGTTCTTCAAATTGATTTGACGGATTTCCTGTGTAAGATCCCAATGGATCATTTTGGCTTTGATAATAATTTTTCTTTTTTCGTTTTTTCATATTTCTATGATGTGTAAAATCAAAAAATAAATGCAACAAAAAAAGATTGTTTCCAATCTTTTAATGTCCTTCTGTTCCATCGTTCATGTACAAAATCCCAAGAGTGTTTTCTCCACAATGGCTAGAAATCGTTGCGCCAGCCCTTGTTTCGTAAACAGTTTTAAAGCCTCTTGCAATCACTGCATCTTTTGCTGCTTTAACCATTTCTGGTGTTGCTGTGGTATAAGTCACAAAAGCCACATCCAAATCAGGATTATTGAATTCTGCCAAAGTGTCTTTGCAATAAAGTGCAACAACTTTATCCATATTCCCACGATATTTTCTATGGACACCCATTTTGCCATCTTTAAGAATGATTTGTGGTCTTATTTGCATAAGGTTTGCTCCAAAATAAGCAAGAGCAGAACATCTACCGCCTTTATACAAATATTCAAGTTTTTTCAAAACAAAACTTGCTTGAACACTTGGTATTCTTTCACATACTTTTTTGTAAACTTCTTCCGCATGAAGTCCCCTGTCAACCAATTCTTTTGCATAAATTGCAAGAAGAGCAATGCCTGTTGAAAGAGATTGACTATCAACTATATAAACATTTCCAAGCTCTTTTGCAGCATCTTTTGCGTTTTGACAAGAACTTGTTATTGCTCCTGACAAGCAAAAATGAATCACTGCATCATAATTTTCAAGTTGACTTTTAAAAAACTCTTCATATCTTTGTTTGTTTATTGCTGAAGTCTTTGGCAAAATTTTGTTTTTGTCAACAAAATCAAAAATTTCTGTTGGCAAGATTTCTCCATCTTTATAATCTTTATCTCCCAAAAGAACCATATAAGGAATTGTCTTGATGTTGTATTTATCCAGCAATTCTTTTGGAAGGTCTATTGTGCTTTCCGCAGTAATAACAATTTTCATTCTATCCTCCATATAAGTTTATTTTACTATATTTAGAAAATATTACAAAACAAAAACAGACAAAATATAATCAATTTAAAATCTTGACAGCAAACAACTTTTTCGTGTAATTGTTTGACACTCTCAAAAAAATAATGATAAACTTTTATTATTAAGAGAGCAAATTGGAGGATAACTATGAGCAAATCTAAAAAGATAACTACCATTGTTGTTGCTTGCATATTTGCCGTTTTGGGCATTTTTGTCACTTTTTGGTATTTTGGTGATTCTTATGGAAAATTTTATGCAGAAGCAAAGGCAGAATTTGAAATTCCTGGTCTAAGCGAAGGGTTTACTCCACAAGGTATTTGCTATTCTGATTATATGGACATGTTTTTTGTTTCTGGATATATGAATGATGATTCTGCTTCAAGAATTTACACAGTTGATGCGAAAACAGGCAAAACAATAAAATATTTCACATTAAACACTCCTGATGGAGCATACACAGGTCATGCCGGCGGAATTGCAACAGACGAATATTATTTCTGGCTTGTAGGAGATGGAACTGTAAATGTGTTTTATTTTAAAGATGTGATTGAAGTTGAAAATGGAAAGGCTATAAAACTTGTAGATTCTTTTACTTCAAACAATGGTGCCGATTTTGTCACAGTAGATAAAAACAACAATTACCTTTGGATTGGAGAATTTCATAGAGATGGAAGTTATGACACTCCAGAAAATCATTTTATTGAAACAAGTGATGGTTCAATAAACAAAGCTGTAAGTTTTTGTTATGAAATTGACGATACTCAAACAACTGGCGTAAAATCAACAACTCCAATTATGGCTCTTTCTACTCCTTCTTTGGTTCAAGGTATGGTAGTGACAGATGAAAACATTGTCATCTCAACATCTTACTCTTTACCTAATTCTCATATATACACATATACAAACACAATTGATTTAAACTCTGTTGAGAGAAAATTCACATATAATGAAACAGACATCCCACTTTTTGTTTTGGAAAATAAAGATCTTGTAAAAGATTTGGAAGCTCCTTGCATGAGTGAAGAAATTGAACTTGTTGATGGAAAAGTATATGTTTTGTTTGAAAGTGCATGCGCAAAATATGGTTTTGTCACAAGAGAACCATTGAGAAATGTTTATAGTTTTACATTATAAAAACAGCTAAACAAAAAATAAATCTTGGAATGTTTCCAAGATTTATTTTTTTACTGTTATCTTAAAGCAAGTAGGCACACCAGCATCAACTCTAACTTTTTCACTGATAGCAACACCAGCAATCACATACACTTCATTTTCACTTGCAAGCACAGGGATGTAATCTCTCAAGCGAACAGGAATCTTTTTGTCAATCAAGAAAGATTTCAGTTTTTTACTTCCGCCTCCAAACTTTTCAAACATATCGCCTTCTTCACGATATCTCCATCTTGCATCTTTTGGCACTTTTCGATAGTCAAAATAAAGAGCGTCTGTCTCATTCATTTTGTCAGCCTTTACTCTTTTTACTGCCACTGTTCCATAATTTGGTGCATCAAACTCTTCACACTTCAACACCCTGTTCATTTTTGGTTTTTCAACATAATTGTTTTCAAAAGTGAGATAATTGTATTCTTTGCTTACTGTAATATCATAAGGAAGTTTTATTTTTTTGCCATTTTCAAGATTTACAGCAAGGTCTTTTATCATTTCAATGTGTTTTCTTTCAATGTCTTTTTTCACACCTATGAGTGACAATGCTTTGAAAACGATACGGCTGTAAATAGAACTACTTCCATAAAAATAACTGCAAGGCATTTGAACAATTTTTTCATCAACGAGCAAAGAGTTTATGTCAAGAATAGATTTTATATAATCATCATCATCACTTACAGCACTAGCAAAATTGTTTATTGATTCGATAGCATTTGGCCATTTTTTCAAAATATCTTTCATAATGACATTTCTTACATAATTTCTTGCATAAGAAGTGTCATTGTTGCTTTCATCTTCAACATATTCAATATTGTTTAAAGAAGCATATTCATTTATCTCTTCTTTAGAAACGGGAAGCATAGGTCTGATATAAATGTTGTCCCTAATTGGTTCCATTCCTCTTGCACCAGAAACGCCACAACCTCTGAATATGTGCATCAAAATTGTTTCTGCTTGATCACTTTGATGATGAGCAAGAGCAATTTTATCAACAATGTCTTTTTTCACCAAAGCATCAAAAACACCATACCTTCCCTCTCTTGCAGCAGTTTCAATGCTTATCTTTTTGTCCTTTGCAATCTTTGGAGAATCAATAGTAAATTTATAAACTCTGACTCCCATTTCTTTGCATTTTTGCATAACAAATCTTGCTTCATCAAAACTTTCTTCTCTGATGCCGTGATTGATATGAATTGCCACAACCTCAATGTCAAGCAACTGTCTGTTTTCATTTAAAAAGTGGAGCAAACACATAGAGTCAATCCCGCCAGAAACACCAACACCAATCACTTCTCCTGGTTTTATTAAATTGTATTTTTTGATAAAATCTAATATTTTTTCCATTTTATTCCTCTGTTTTCTAGGCATAGTATACAAAAAAATTCAATAAAAAACAATATGTTTTTCAAAAAAAATGCTTTTTTAAGGCATTTTTTGTTGATTTTTTGAATATTTTTTAACAATTTTTAAAAATCTAAAATTTTTACCACAATCACAGTCATATCATCAACTGCATATCCATTGTTGCAAGCAAGTGCTCTCTCTAAAAGTTCGTCAGCAAACTCTTGTGGATTTTTTGTCTTAATTGACTTGATACATTCTTTAAGTTCTTCATCATTTTCAAAACTGTCGCTTATGCCATCTGATATCAAAATCACAAAATCTTTTGCACTGATAACTTGTTTTTTGATCAAAGGTTTTGTCTCTTCAACAATGCCCATAGGCAAAGCACCTGCCTCTATTGTTTGGCATTGATCTTCATTTAAGATGTAAGACTTTGGTGATGCCATTTTGATAAAATCTACAAGTCCATTTTTTTCGTCAACAATGGCAATGTCAAGAGCACTGAAAATTTCTTCTTTATGAAGCGCCAAAAGTTTGTTTACGGTTGAGAGAATCAGATCGTTGTCAAAACCAGCTTTGTAAAAATTTTCTACCAAACTGATTGAAAGTTCGCTTGTTTGCCCAGCTTTTTCTCCGCTTCCCATTCCGTCACTTATTGCAAACAAAATTTTATCTCCATCAAGTTTGACAATGCTGTATGTGTCCCCACTCATCTTTGAACCATTTTTTGTCTTTTGACTCACACCAAACAAACAATCATATTTTGGTGCAGTCTTCAAATTTACGACCGTATAACCAGGTCTGGAACAAGGATAACTTTCAAACACCGCCATTTTGCTTCCACATACCTTGCTGACAACATCGACAATTCTTGGTTTTTCGCTATCGCCATTTCTGACAACAACAGATGCCATTTGTGTCCATACATCTTTTTCAAACACCACAACATCAATGCAAATGATATTGTAATAAGTCAGTTCATCTAAAATTTTGTTTTCTCTTGTTGTGTCAAAAGATACGCTTGATTCAACTTCTTGTGAAAGTCCACCCATTATTTTAGAAATCCCCAAAAGTTGTTCGGCAATTATCAGTTTGCTTGTATCTACATCGTGAACCATGCTCATATATTTTTTATACTGCCCTGTCAAAGTGTTTATGCTTCCCAAAATTGCATTCGTCTGTTTGCATCTTGAAGTAAGATAAGAAGGGATATCCAGCAATGTTGCTTTTCCTTTTTCGTATGATATTGTGATAAGCTCGTCAAACACCTGTTTTGTGCTTTCTGCAAATGTCCTATGACAATGATTCCTTTCTGGACAAAAAGAACAAATTTTGTCCGTTATCTCTTGTTCTAGCAACGATTTTACTTCATCAAGTGTCATACCTTGTTTGAGCATGTTTCTGTAAATAATATTCATCTCGTTGAAAATTTCTGACAAATTTCCTAAACGCCTATGCAAAATTTCTCTATTTCTGTTTACAACATTTTTCATTGCCAATCTATCTTTTGAAAGATTGAAAATTACTGCAATTTCATTGCAAACTTGTTTTGACAAGCACAAGAAGACTAAACACGAAATTGCTACCGGCAAAATTTCAATATAACCAAAAGTTGGATAAAGATTGAAATAATATCCAATGACAAGTTCAATGCAGACCAAAGATACTACCATAAAAATTCTGAATCGTTTCTTAAACAACAAAATCACCAATGCCCAGATAATGAAAGGTGCAACATAAATTGGATTGTTTGTAGCAATCAAAGAGCCTATTCCACCTATTGAAGCCACGAGCAATGTCAAAAGTGGTGTAGAGCAAAATGCAAAAACAAGCAAAACAAAACTCATAAACAATTTTAAAAAACTGAAATTTTCGATGTTGAGCATAACAAGTCCACTGCAAATTGCTGCGATTATTGTAAAAAGTGAAATTATTTCCAAAATTGTCAGCTTGTTTGTAAACCCCCTAATTATTATTGCTTCAAAAACATTTATGCACGCATACATAAACAAAACTCCAAGAAGGATGCTTACGCAAGACAAAATTGGTGAAAATCCAGAGATTATGTCAAATACTACATTGGCAGTTTGACTTAAAATTGCAAAAACTGCAAATTCCCATTTCCTCATATTCTTTTTGCATAAAATGTGAATGAAATATGGCACAATCAAACAAAAAATGCAAACAAGCATACAAATGGCGAATTCCATTGTTGGCTGGTATATTGCTCCTGCAACTATGTATGCAGGCACCAACAACCAAACTTTTTGATTCGCCCATGCAAGAGCAAAAAACATTCCAAATGCAAAAGGAAAAATTACATAATTTATACTGGCATTAAAAAGGACAAAAAACAACCCTAAAAAAATCACAAACTGCAAAAAAAATAAGAAATATTTATTGATGTTTAATTTCATAAAAACTCCTATTTTGATTGTAATTCAGCCGACAAAATTTTCATATTTAGAAATTTATATAAAAAGGTCGATATTTATTCTTTTTTGTAAGATACTATATTTTAAAATAAACTCAGTATTGACTTACATAATTGCAGTGTGTTATACTAAACTCAGAAGGTGGATTATGCCAAAGAAAGAAAGTTTATCATCAAAAGTTTTTGAAATTTTTGTAAAAGAACAAAAAGATTCTACAACAGGAGAACTTGATTTTACGACCTTTGTAGAACTATGCAAAAAGCGTATTGGAGGCGGAATTTCCAGAAATAAAATTAAATCTGCACTCATTTCCCTTGAAAAGAATGGTGTAAAACAAATTAAAAAAGGCAATACAACAGTTCTTATTTTTGATACCGTTCCACAAAATACCGATCAAAAGGCACAAAACGGAAAAGAATCTGTTCAAAGAATATCAGGTATATATTATGCTTTGAGCAGACATTCTGCTTCTGTATATGTTAAAGAAACAAACACAAGCTATTCTATTCAAGCAATTCCTAGTGCAAGGAACAATGCAACAGTAGAACTTTTGATAAATCAAAACAAAGAAATCAAAGTCATAGATTGTATCAACCCTCCAACAAAAGTTCTTGGATTTATAAGCAAAGACAAAGAAACAGGCGAAATTTACTTTTATGAACAATCCACATACGGAGTCATAACAAATAAATATCTTGTTTTAAACAATGCTGTTACCAAAGAAGCTTTTGGTAAAATTGTCACTGCAACCATAAATAATGATGGACATTTCTGTACAATTGACAAGGTTTTTGGTTCAATTTCTTCTTTAAAAGAATATGTTCGTGCTCACGCACATGCCATAAATGCTGACAAGCCTCTTTCTCCAGAAGGAGAAGCACAACTTGCGAAAATCCCTACAAAGGTAGACTTAGCATCAATCAATCTCATCAAAGAAAACGAACCTATCAATCCAGAGGCCATTGATCCAACAAAGCCTACTTATGTCGACTTGAGAGCAAAATCTTTCTGCACTATTGACCCATTTGACTGTCAAGACATGGACGATGCAGTTTATTCTGAAATTGATAAGAATGGAAACATTGTCACATATGCTGCAATTGCCGATGTCACACAATACATAAGACCATTTTCTCCAATTTGGAACGATGCTGCTGAAAAAGACTTCACACTTTACACACTTCTTGGAGCTTTTGATATGCTCCCACATAAAATAGCAAGTGGCATTTGTTCTTTGAATCCAAACGAAGACCGTTTGACAATGTGTATCAAAACAACTATTGATCCAAAAACTGGCAATGTAATTTCTGGCGAAGTTATGCAAGCAGTGATCAACAGCAAGAGAAAATTTAGTTATAATGAAGTTCAAAACATTTTGGATGAATACAAAAAAGAAAACATCAATGAAGATTTCTTAATTTCATTAAACACAAGCAAATCTACTCACAAAAGCGTTCAACCAACCGACCTAGTTCAATCTTTGATCTTCAACTTGAAAGCCTCAGAGGCAGTATGGAAGAGATTGCGCAGAGGACAAACTTTAAGATTAAATTCAAATGATGAAGTTCAGTTCTATCTTGACAAGGATCAAGAAAAAATAGAAAGAATTGAACAGAAAAAACATTTACCTTCAATGGAACTTATTGAAGCATTGATGATAAACGCAAACGAGTTTGTTGCAGAGCAAGCATACAAGACTGGTGCAAATGTTTTGTATAGAACTCATGGGCTCTCATCAGAATTTAAGATCAACAAATTCAATGGTTTGATTGATTGCCTTGATTGTGATATGGAATGGGATGGAACAAATGCTTCTCTTCAAAAAATCTTAAATTATTTCAAAGGCTCAGAATACGAAGAGATCGTAAGTGAAGTTGCAAAGACTTGCCTTGATAAAGCAAAATATACTCCTGTACCTCACCCAATAAATCCAGATACTCAAGAGATTATGGATGACCTTGGTTGTCACAATGCTTTAGGTCTTGATTACTATTCACATTTCACTTCAGGAATAAGAAGATTTCCAGACCTCATCATTCAGTATGCAATGAAATGTGAATGGAACGAAAAATTGAAAGAAAAGAATCTTTCTTCAATTGATATGCAACCTCTTTCAAAAGAATATGTAAACAATATGGCACATATAACTTCTTCAAGAGAAGATGAAGTTGACAAAACAAGCAGAACAATAGAAGAACTTGCTTTGGCAATATATGCAGAAGATCACATCAACGAAATCTTTGAAGGAACAATTCGCTCAATCATTGATGACAATTTGATTGTTGTCACAAAAGAAAATATGAGAGTTAAAATCCCACTTGAAGACTTCATGGACGGAAGAAAATATTCTGTTTCAGACAATAATGTTGCAGTTATATCAAACAACACAATTGTCACAACTATTGGCAAATCAATAAAATTTAAAATTTCATATGCTGACAGATATTCAAGGACAGTTTCTGGTAGCACCAATTTGACAAAAAATTTTGAAAAACCATCTTTTGAATGTTCAGACAAAGCGAATGCAGATATACTTGCAAAATACTACAACACATTTTTATATAAAGGTTGTTTTCCTCTTAGCTACACTTCAGAATATCATAAAAATAAAGACAATAGATATAAAAGATTTAAAACTGAACAATCATATAAAGATAGAGAAAAAACACATAAAAACAAATCAAAATATCTATAAAAAATTGAGATGTAAAATTTAAAAAGGATAGTAAAAAGTACTATCCTTTTTCTATTTTATTTAAATTGTTCAAACATCAGCAAGCCACATAAAATTTGATAACAAAATTTTTGCATATATTCTTTATCTTGCAACAATTTTTCCTCTTCAGGATTTGACAAAAAACCACATTCAATCAAAATACTTGGTGTGTCGGTGCAATTCAAAATAAAATAATCTCCAACTTTGGCTGTCGCTTTTGCATAATCAATATTTTGATTTAAAGATTTTTGAACACTGTTTGCCAAGTATTCTCCCGTTTGAGAGTTTTCTGATGAAGAACACCCAATAACTCAATGTTTTAAATATTTTTTTTCTAATTTTAATATTGCCTTTATTTCCATAATTTGGTTATATTATATTATTTTCTAAAATAAAAGACCCTTTTTAAAAAAAATATTATACATATTGATTGTAAAAATTCACATTATATAAATAAACATATATTTATATTTTTAAATTAAATTATATTTATTTTAATATTTTTATTAAATTATGTATGAACAATAAGTCTTTATTAATTGACATCAGCTTTTTGTAAATGTTAAAGTAAAAGAAAAAGGGGGAGTAAAATGGAAACTAATTATAAAATGACAAAAGTTAAAACATTTATAATGATTGCTTTTGTTTCTTTATGTATCTTATTTTCTACATTGTTTTTTGGTTGCGGACAACAAAGGGTGGTGTCTGTTGTAGATTACAACTTTGACATAGATAAGTTGATCTATACAAATGATGTCAATAAATATATAGATGGTAGAGAACTTGTAACAGGAACTATTCAAAGTAATCCTGAATCTGCTGTGACAACTACGTTAGACCTAGCTTCCTTAAAAGCATTCGGCATTTATGTTGCAAAAACAAATAATAATACTGTAGATTTAATTTTTGATACAAATACGATATCAACATCTGATAGTGGTATACTTGCTAGCATTTCTAATAATCCTATGAATTCTATTTATTATATGCAAGAACTTTATTATGTCGCTGGATTGTTTTTTAGTGCAACACAAGTAGATAATGTAGATCAATTAAATCCTATATTACCAACGCATAGTTATCTTTTTTCAAACAGTTCACCTTTATTCTTAATATCACAATATGATTTATTTCATGACAACACAAACTGTTCATGTGGTATTGCAGAAGTAGATTTAAACTATCGTTGTGGATGTTGGAGTCTTGCGAATTCATATCCAGATGGAGAATATTATTATGACCCAAATCTTCCTTCTTGTTGTTTCTCGGTAATTACAACGCCAGTTACAGCAACATATACTATAACTGAATATAAATCAATTTATAAAAATGCCGAAGGTGCAGAAATTGTAGGAGAAATTTGGAAAGTTGATTCAAGAAGTGGAGAAATTTCAAGAGAAACTGTTAATGATACAACTGGTTTAACCTTTATAAGAAATGATTCTCAAGTTATTGAAAGTGGTGAATATGAAACTGGAGAAATGCTTTATCAAGTAACTCACACCTGCACCTGTGAATTAATTATAAATTATAAAGAACCTATTTTACAAAGTTTCAATGAAGAAGGTAACGGCTTAGAAGAATATCAAACAACTATAAATTTTAATCAACTTATTATTGACGGACTTGACTTATCTTATATTGATGAATTTATAAACAAATTACTTGATACAGCAAAACAATTCCCTGAATATGATCAATTCAATTATGATCAATACATCAACTTAAATGATTATAGTCATATGTTTGATAATTTACCATGCAAATACATAAGTTTAAATAATATCACAGGCATTACTTCTGAAATTAAAGATTTGTCTTATATGTTTGCAAATTGCAAGAATCTAATTTCTGTTGATTTTGGAAACTTCTTTGATAATGTTAAACCTACAGATATCAGTTTTATGTTTTATAATTGTCCAAACCTTGCCTATGTAGATTTGTCAGGCTTAGATACAAGCAATGTTACAAATATGCAGAATATGTTTAGCAAAAGTATATCACTATCATTTGAAAAAAGAAATGAATATATAGATTATTTAATAAACGAAAAACTAATACCTTTTGCAAATTCTCAAGATATGAATATTCCAACCACAAATAATGGAAATAAATGGACTCTTGATGATGCTGCTGAGTGGGCTATTGAAAACAATTTGTTTGGTGATGATTTTTCAGCTTTTTCTCCTGAAGACCAATTAACAATAGCAAAATATCAAATTGTATTAGTTGCACTAGAATTACAAGTAATGTATAACGACACACTTTTCCCTGTTTCTTATGATGAAATGGTTGGATCAATGACAAACTTTTCTTGCTTGACACTTGATGATTTCGTAAATGCTGTAAATAATAATCCTTCTGAATTTGGACTTACAGCCAAAGAAAACGGAGAACCTTATACTAAAATTGAAATTGAATTATATATACAAAAAGAGTTGACTAAAGATGAACAAACAAAAAATATTGAAATAGTAAGAAATGAAGACCTAGACTTAGCATATCAATATCAAACAGATTATATAAGTTTTAATAACCGTGAAGAAGAAATTAATTTCTTATTAGCTCATTCTGGTAAAGTTTTACCTTATTTAGATTCTTACGATATTCCTCTTTCTAACAATGGTGATGCTTGGACTATAGAAGACATAACTGAATATATGATTTTGAATAATTCTACTATACAACAAATGTATCAAAATAACCCTGAAGGCACTTATGCTATGGTTAAAGTAGAAATTATATATAATTTGCTAGGCATTGGATATAAAATTCCTTTAACTTTTGATGATATAACTGTTCTTGAAACTGAAGGACAATTGACATCATTTGATTAATTGGTTGTTTTAATCAATCAAAATCCAGAAGATTTTGGTCTTTCTAAAAAAGAAGATGGAACAGATTATACAGCCGAGGAATTGCAACAACTTCTTAAACAAATGGCACAAAGTGAAAACATTACAATCTTAACACCAGAAGAACTTAATGACTACTATAATCAACCATCATCTTCAAGATCATATATAATTAATTTATATGAATTTACAACGGTAAAAAGAGAACATGAAACAAGAGATGCTTTAATAAATCAATACTTAGATGAGTTTGTAGAATATTATAATGGTTTAAGTTCCACTAAAAACAAGTTGCCAGAAACATTGAATGGAAAACCTTATACCATTGACAACATTATTCCAATAATGATTCAATTAGACGAATCTTTGATGACTCAATTTAAAGAAAACTCTGAACAAGTATATAAATTAATAAAAATTAATATTATCTCTTCACTCATTGAACTTAAACATAATATACCTATAACCTATGACGAATTTGCAATCTTATCAATGGAAGATGCAAGTGCTACATTCAGCGACCTTGTTGATCTTATTAATGAAAACCCATCTTCTTTTAACTTACCTCCAAAAGAAGATGGAAGCTTATATACAGAAGATGAAATAAAAGAATTTATAAATACACAAATTTCTGCAAGTGGCTTTACTGCTCAATTACAAGAAGAGGTTGAAACTTACACTACAGATGAAATAATCAAGGTTTTTGCAGGAACAAAAACCATAACTGGAACTATATTGGTTTTAGGTGGCGATGATAGTAAGTTTAAAATATCTGAAAGTGTAAATATTGATAATATGTTATCTAATAGCAATTTTGACACCATTGTTGCCCCTGAAATTGCTGATGGTATTGAAATTGAATTGGGAGAAAATTATATTTATAATAATTCAAACACACAAACACTGACCTCAGAACATTCTAACCAAACAATTCATCAAGGCTATATTGAAACACCAACTGATCCATCTGATCCTACTGATCCTTCTAATCCTGTAGATCCTACTACCCCAGATTCAAATAACAAAACCCTGATAATTGTCCTTTCAATAATTGGATTAATTATTGTTATAGCAGCTATTACAATTGCAATTATAGTTGCAAAGAAAAATAAAAAGCAAAATTAATTTTTAAAAAAGATATATCTGAAAACGATATATCTTTTTTTTATTACATTTTAAAATAAGATATAATACCTGCAAGAACTGAATAACAGAAGTTTTTACAATATTCATTGTTTTGTAATTTTATCTCTTCTTGTGGATTAGACAAAAAGCCACATTCTATTAGTATTGCAGGAATATTTGAATAATTTAAAACAAAATAATCTCCGACTGAAACACTTTTTCTTGCTGTTTCAAATGATAAACATAGTGCATTTTGAACTGACTTTGCCAGTTCAAACGCTTTATCACTCCCCTTTGCATAAAACACATATGCCCCTTGCAACGAAGGCAATGGAAAACTGTTCATATGAATACTGATCATCAAGTCTGCATTGCTTTCATTTATAATTTTTTTTCTTTTTTCCATTTCACTTTTCTTTTTGTTTGAAGCATTCTCATCATATAATCCATTCATACTACTTCTTGTCATCACCACTCCAATATCAAAATCTTCGCACAAACTTTGAAGTTGCAGTGCATACTTTAAGTTTAGTTCACTTTCAGTAATACCTGTTGAAGTTCCAACGGCCCCACCATCTCTTCCACCATGTCCCGCATCGATGACTATGCAATGTTCAGGCTTTGGCATAATGGAAGTTTTTATTACAGCAAAAGAAACAACGCTTGTGAAAAATATGATTAAGCAAACAAATAATATTAACGTTCTTTTTTTTAATGTTAAAAACATATCCCCTCTTTATATCTTATTAAACAGCATTGGACAATATAACAAAAATCATATTATGCTTAACTTGACTTTGTAAACAAAATATTGTTTAATATTGATATGAAAAAACTTGCTGTAATTTTTTTGTTTGTTCTTATGTTTGGTGCAACCTTAATTGCGCCTAACTTTGTTTATGCTCAAGAAAATCAATCTGTATATGTTGTTACTGCAAATTATGCTTCTGTGTTTAAAAATGCTGATATAACATCAAACAAGTTGGGACAAGTAAATCACAATGAAGAAGTTTATATAGAAATGGAAAATGATCTTCCTAAAGAATATATGAGCGACGATTTTGTCTTTTATAAAATAACATACAATCAACTTGATGGTTATGTTTTGGCAGACTTATTAACTCCAAAAAACAATGTTATCACAGCGATTCCAAGTTTTAACGCTCAAACAAACAGTGCTTGTAAAGTTTATTTCAAACAAGACAATGAGATGGTTGAAAGTGATATATCTTTAGATAAAGGCGAAAGAATTTTTTTATATGAAGGATTCAATGGCAAAGAAGAATACAATGCGATCTCTTTTGTTTATGAAAATCAAGTGTTGTATGGATATCTTAAATCCGAGAATATTGCTCCTGATGGAATAAATCCAATTATAATAACATGTATAATAATTATTATTGCTTTACTTGGTATCATTTTTGCTTGGCTGTTTATGAAAAACAAAAAAGTGAAGATTAAAAAGCATAAAACAAAATAAAAATGACATAAAAAATTGAAAAATCTCCTTTTGAAATCTACAATGATGACAAAAGGAGTTTTTTATGGCAAGTTTAGATTTATTGGAAGCAGAAATAGATGAAATAAAAAAACAATTATCATATTTGACAAAAGCATCAAACAGCGGTACTAGTACAGGTGGAGAAACAGGAGAATCTCAACCATCTCAAAATGATGATTGGATCACCCTCTATGATTGTTCAAGCGAAGATGCAAACATAAATCTTGGATATGCAAGTGGAATTAAAGGTGGCACCGGAACAATTGAGATTTTCCCTGACTTAATGACTTATAAATATTTGAAAGTTTATTTTCAGGCTAGCAATGATTATGGGATTTTTGAATATGACATATCAGACACTTCTACTTCGAATTCATATCAAATATTTTTCCCAACAAGACAACTAACTGTTTATATTTGCATGAATTTTATAGTTGATATAAGAAATGAAAAAAGAACTATTCATTTTGGCAGTTGTAAACAAGTTGCTTTCTACACAAACAAATATCCTGCTTTCACAGATCTGAAAACAAGTGAATATTTTTATATTAAAAAAATAATGGCTAAATAATTATAAATTAGTGCGACTTTTTAAAAAGTCGCTTATTTTTTTCTCATACAATACGCCAGCAACCGCGTAACTCATGGCATGACCTGCATCATCAACAAGATATTTTTGTCTTAAATTTTCTGGTGTGGAGTTGTAAAGGTTAATCATGTTTTCGATTGGTACATAATAATCTTCTTTGCCATGTATATACAAAATTGGTATTTTAGTGTTTTTTACCTGTTTTATTGCATCAGCTTGATAGATATCAAATCCGTGGATTCTTTTGGTATAACCAAACAAGTGTTTCTTGAACAATTTTAACACAATTTTTTTGTCTCTCATGACAAAATCAATTTGCTTATTGGCATTGTCGAAAGCACAATCTGAAATAACGGCACAAACATTCGTTGGCAATTTTTCTCCGGCAACACAACAAACTGCAGTGGCTCCCATTGAAAGTCCAAAGAGCAAAATTTTGTTGTTTGGTTGCTTTGAATTTAAATATTGAATCCATGACGCAATATCTTTTCTGTCAAGCCAACCAAATCCTATGCATTTGCCTTCGCTTTCCCCATGAGCTCTGTTGTCAACAGCAAGTACATTAAAATTTTTTTCATAAAAAAATTTGCAATATGGTTGCATCTCTTCATGACTTCCACCAAAACCATGAACAATAACAACTGTTTTGTCAGATCCAGCATCGTGATAATAACCTACCAAAGTCAGCTGGTCAAAACTTTTAATTTCAATTCTAGAAAATTTTACTTTCTCCCACCAACATAAATCTATTTTGTGTTCATTTATCAAATTTTTAATGTTTTTATTGAAAATCCTTTTAGTTGTGCTTTTTCTTGAAAAGAAATTGCGAAATAATATTTCACCAACAACTAAATAATAAATTAAGCCAAAGATAATAAAAATGATTATAGATAAAATTATCCATGCAAAAATTTTCATTTACACCTCATCAGTCAAGAATTGCCTTAACAGGTTCTCCTGTCATTGCATCTTGATAAGTCAGCCAATATCCAAAACCATTTGAGTTTTCTTTGTCAAGAGGCAACCAAATTGGATATCCTGAGAGCTCTTTTGGGGCTTCTTCTTCAAACACAGCAGGCACACCATAGCAAACATATTTGACATTTTCTTTTTCATCATATAGCAGTCCAAAGACATAAAAGTCTCCATCATCTTCATATTCGACCTTAACCCATTTTGAATTTGGGATAAGTTTCTGAAGATTGTCCTCTATTGGATTTTTTTCAAAAAGTTTATCAATCTGAGGTTTCAATCTGTCAAAGAAAACAATTTCATCTTCTTCTTGCTTTGGTTGTTCTTTTTCTTCATTCTCATTTTTTAAATCTATTTTTTCTTCAGATTTTGTTGTGCTTGTTGTCTCCACTTCGTTTTCAGAATTATTGGCGTAAAAATATTTTTTATACACACAATCTGCGCAGTTTCCACAAGCATTGCAAAGTGACATATCAATATCTTTTTCTATTTGTTTTTTTTCATCTTCATCAAAATCAACGCCATAACTGTCCAGTGTCTTTTTTGTGTTGCTTACAGAACTGTCTTTTGATATTTGACTTATTATATCACCATAAATGTTTTCGTTATTTCCTTCACTTGATCCATACAAAATAGGAGTGGCAACTGCATTTTGAAAGTTTACCACTGCACAAGAAAATTTTTGAGGAATGTCTTTCAATGAGATAAAAAACTCATACAGCATATGAGATTTATAGGTTAACCCAGCTTTATAAACCTTTTGATCAACATAAAAACCAAGTGAAGAAATTCCAGATAAATCAAAAGGGAAATTATACAATCTAAGTGTTCCTCTGATGCCTACGCCGTCTTCTTCCAATGATAGAACTGCTTTTTTATTTGAACTGTTTGAAACATCACTTAAAACAATACTTTTTCTTTTAAACATAAAAAATCCTCACAATATATTTCTATTATATATTTGTGAGGATTATGATAAAAATCGAAATTTGTCAAAATGTGTATCAATATATCTATTTTTGAGTTTTCATTTTTGACTCAACAAATTTAACCAAATTCTTAACAGTAAATCCAGCTTTTGCCATAACTTCTTCGCCGTTTCCACTGCACATATATTGGTTAACTCCAAAGAATACTCCCTTTTCACCCAAAACTTTCAACCATTTTGTGTCATTGCTTGCTTCAATTCCAACAACCAAAGAAGCATCTTTGCAAATGATTTTGTTTTTATAGCCATTTGTTTGTTGTTCAAAAACTTCAATAGAAGGCATAGAAACAACATTGACTTGATATTTTTTGCTCAATTCTTTTGCCGTTTTAACTGCCAAATCAACTTCTGCACCACTTGCAACCAAAACTATATCAGGTTTTGAAGAATTGTTTTGAATGAGATAGCCACCAAGCAATGCTCCATCATAAGAAGTCCCTTCAATGTGAGGGATATCCTGCCTTGACAAAGCAAAGGCAACCGGTCTATACCCTCTGACACAAGTGTAATACCCAGCAACCAATTCTTTGTAATCACAAGGACGATAAATTGTGTTTCCAACAATAGCTCTAAGTTGAGTCAATTGTTCAATAGGTTGATGAGAAGGTCCATCTTGCCCAACAGCCAAAGAGTCGTGAGTAAAGAAAGACATAACAGGAAGTTTCATCATAGAACGCATACGAAGAGAAGGAATAGCATAATTTGCAAAAGCCAAGAAAGTTGAATCGAAAGTGATAAAATCTTCATAAAGAGCAATTCCGTTGCAAATGCCAGACATTGCGTGTTCTCTTACACCAAAATGAATGTTTTTGCCTCTTCTATAACCTGCAGAAAAATTTCCGGCATTATCAATGCAAGCCATTGTTGAAGGTCCAACATCGGCAGTTCCTCCAATAAGTTGTGGACATTGATAAGCCAATTCACTCAATGCATAGTGATTGATTTTTCTTGTGCTTTGACCATCATATTTTGATATGTTTTTGATTATTCTTTCGAAATTGATTTTCTTTCTGTCAAAGAAGTTTGTCAAAGATTTATAAAGCTCTGGATGAGTGCTAGAATACATAGCAAGGTTTTGATTCCATTTTTCGTGGTTGAGTTTGCCTCTTCTTGTGCTTGCCATACAAAGTTCTCTCACATCTCCTGGAATATAAAAACTTTCTTTAACTTTCAAGTTTTCTTTGAATGTTGCAAGTTCTTCTTCAGAAAGCACAGCTGCATGCACAGCAGAAGTCCCTTCTTTTTGTGTGCCAATACCAATAGTTGTGTTGAAGATTATGATTGTAGGTTTTTTGCTTTTCTTTGCTCTTCCAATAGCCTTAGAGCACCACCAATAACTGTTCCCTCTGGCTACTTTAATAACATTCCAACCCATAGCAGCAAATTTCTTTGCAACATTTTCTCTGTTAGCCAAACTCAAAGAACCATCAATTGTCACTTCGTTGCTGTCATACAACAAAATCAATTTGTTGAGTTTCAAATTCCCTGCAAGGCTAACCGCTTCCATTGCGACACCTTCCATCAAACAACCATCACCAACAAAGCAATAAGTATAGTTGTTTATTATGTCAAACCCAACAGTATTGAAACGCTCTTCCATAACAGCTTCTGCAATTGCCATACCAACAGCATTTGCCACGCCCTGACCAAGAGGACCAGTTGAGACTTCAACTCCTTCAGTCACCCTATATTCAGGATGTCCTGGAGTCTTTGACCCATACTTTCTAAATTCTTTCAAGTCTTGAAGAGAAACATTGAAACCAAACATAGAAAGCAAACTGTAGTAGAGTGCACTTGCGTGACCTGCAGACAAAACAAGTCTGTCTCTGTTTAAAAAGTCTGTGTCAGAAACATCAAAATTGTAGTGATCTTTAAAGAGTGCAAACAAAATTGAAGATGCTCCCAAGGATACACCCAAATGCCCTGATTTGGCATTTGTAATAGTTTCAGCTGAAAGAGCTTTCAAATAATTTAATGCTTTTTGATTTATATTCATAACAATCCTCCAAGTTCATTGAGAACTTTTCTACAAACAAAATCTGTTTCTGTATTTCTAACACTGACAGTAAGTGTTGCCATTTTTTTTAATATTTCCTTTCTGTCATCATAAGCCAAAAATTCAACAATATTGCTTTTTTCTTTTACATATTTTTTAGGCAAATCAACAAAAACGATCAAACTTTTCTCTTTTAATATATTTATGTTATGAACAAAATAGTCATAACCAATCGCCACAACAACATTTTCAAATGAAGCAATGTGTGCAAAAACAGATTTTTCCAATTTGTCCAAATATTCTTTTGTGCAAAGTTTTTTGATTGCTTTTTTGTCTATAAGTTCATATTCAATCAGTTCTTTAGTGTCGCAAAAAATCATGCCTAAATTTTGAGATAGTTTCTTTCCTAAATTTTTGGAAAATCTATCACAAAGAGATACTATTACAATTTTGTTGAAATCTCTTATATCCATAAGATTATTTTATCACAAACTTTTGCTAATACAAAATTTTTTTGATAATTCAACACACATAATAAATTATTTTTATTGAATTAAATTCTTGATTTCAAGATAACCATTTTTTCTTTTATTCAACCCCAACTTGTTTATAAAAGGATAAAGATAGAAAAACAAACACGAAAACAGCACAAAAATCAAAGGAACATCAACAAAAACATTCATTGTCTTAATCACAAATTGTCCTTCGCCATCTACTCCAACACCTATCATTCCATCAATTTTTGTGCAATAAATCTCTGCCACACCAAAATCTTTCAATCGCTCAATAACTTCATTTGAAGGATGAAGAGAATCTCCTGCACTTACAAATGCATATTTAGGATTTATTAAAGACAAAAATTCACTGCTTGTGCTGTATTTCGAACCATGATGTCCAACCAGCAAAAAATCTACATTCAAAGTTATATCATTGTTTTGAACAAATTCAATCAATTCTTCTTCTCTGTCTTGCGAAGCATCTCCGCAAAACAAAAATGATTTATTTTGATAAATAAGATTGATAAATGGAGAATAATCATTCGTCTCCACATAACTATTTTGTTTGCAGGCATAAAAATTTATGTATGTATCATTACCCGCCATAATCGACTTGTCATCAATAAATTCAACAACACAATTTGGCTCTTCATAAACTGCCGTGATTACATCTTGATAAATTTGAGTTGTCACAATTTGATAATCTTCATTTGTGATCTCACTTGCACTTACAGACAAAATTTTGGGACGAAAAATGTTGTAAACTTGATATTCTTTTAGCAAAATCTCTGCTCCACCGACATGGTCTTCGTCAGAATGTGTCAAAATTAAATAATCAATTTGATTTATTTTATTCCTTGCTAAAATTGTGTTTACGCTTTCAATAAAATCTCTTTCGCTGTCAGAACTTCCCGTGTCAATCACCATAACCATATCATTTGGAAGCACAACAACAGTTGATGAGGCTTGCCCAACATCCAAAAAATAAACTTGCAAATTTTTGTTGTCGACGGCAGAAAACCCACTGGCAAGATATTGAATGTTGTATTGATTTATAAAAAGTAGCAAACAAATAATCACATAAATAATGATAAAAAATGACTTTATAATGTCATTTTCTTTTATGCTATTAAATTTGCTTTTTAAATTTTTCATTAAATAAAATCAATTTCATCCTTATCAATTTCTTTAAATTTTTTCTTTGGCATTTTGTTTTGAAAAACTTTCATAATTTGAGGCATCATATCAATAGCATTTTTATAACCCTCTTCAACCATTTCATCAAGCCCTTCAAGTTTTGTAGATTTGAAGCGTCTGTTGTCTGACGCAATCATAACATCAGAGCACATATAGCCTTTAACAGCATTACTTTTCATCAAAATTCTGATAGAACACCCCAAAACATCAAGCACTTTAGAACTGTCAGTGCCGTATGTTCTTGTGCTGTTGCAGTCAACAGCGATCACATAATCACAATCAAAATATCTAGGGATATTTGCAGGAATTGTATTTTGCAATCCACCATCACAAAGAAGTCTGTCACCAAACTCAACTGGTTGAAAAAATCCAGGCACGCAACAACTTCCAGCAACCGCTTTTGCAAGATTTCCATGACTTATGCAAACTTCTTTTGTAGATTTGATATCAACAGCCACAGCAGAAAAAGGTTTTTTCAATTCTTCTATGTTTATATCTCCAAAAGTTTCTTTCATCAAATTTTCAATGCCATCAGTTTTTGAAGGCATAAAAAATATCTTGTTTGTTCTAATATCTTTTACTTTGACTTTTTTTGCAATATCATAAATTTCTTTCCAATTCAATCCCGCTGCATAAGCAGCACCCATAATACTGCCAACACTTGTCCCTGCAACATAGTCAAAATCAAGACCAAATTCATTTAAAGCTTTGATTACACCAATGTGAGAAAAACCTCTGGCTCCGCCTCCACCAAAAGCAATTCCTATTTTAGGTTTTCTGTTAAAAAATTTAAAAATGTTTCTCATATCAATAATTATAGCAAAGTTTTTTTGAAATTAAAAACAATTTTCGATTTAATTCAATTTGCTTTGAAAGGTATATGTCAAAAACAATAAAAATATAATAGAATTATGAAAAAGTTTTCTGTTCTTTCATTTTTTATTTTTGTTGTCGCAATTTGTTCGTGCATATCTTGTGGCTATTTGATTTCAACCGCAATAGTCACTTCAAGTTTGTTTCAATACACTTCTGTTGTGTCCAGTGATTCACAAAATTTGTATGCAATTTCAATGGCAAGTTCAACATCAGAAAATGATCTTACTTCACAAAAAGAAAATTTGCAATCTCAAAATGGTGCTGGATACATTTATGAAAAAGATGGGAATTTTTATCTTATTGCCAGCATTTATGAAAATTATAACGATGCCGAACTTGTAAAAAACAACTTGAAAACAAACGGCATAGAAGCAGAAATTTTGACAATAACACTTGATACAATTCAAATAGAAGGCAATTTCACAGCCGATGAAAAGACTATGCTTTCAAACGGCATAAAATCATCAGTTGAAACCTTCAAAAATCTTTATGATGTCGCGATAAGTCTGGACACAAGTGTTTTTGACAAAACAAAAGCAAAGATAGAGTGCAACACAATATATTCAAACAATGTTTCAATCAAAGCAAATTTTGACACATATTTCAAAGATACCAAAGATGATAATTTGAAAAAATTACAAAGCACACTGACAAAAACAAATGATTATCTCTCAAATTTGATAAGTGAAAATTATGACACTCAAACACAAACTTTTTCTTCTCTTATCAAACAAACTTACTGTGAAATATTGCTTGGATAACAACAATAAAAAAGAAGTCAATTTGACTTCTTTTATTTGAATTCTTCAACAATAATTTTTTTGTTTTTGTCTGCCAAAACTCTAACGCCCAAAACTTTTGTCTTTATGCATCTAATTGTCTCTTTTGCAAACTTAACAGCCATAGACAATTCTTCTTTTGTTGGCTTACCTCCCCTTTGAGTTCTTCCAACAATTTGAGTTTTAACGATGTTCATTCCAAGCATTTCGTTGAGTTTGGAAGCGATTTCTGTGATGTTCATAATGTTTTCTCTTACAATAATTTTTGCACTGCTTGAAGCAATGTATTTTTTAAGAATAACATTTTTCATTTTTTCAAAATCCAAAGATTTTTCATCAACAACCATATAGTCAGCGTTAACTTGCTTTCCGACTTCTCTGCATATTGCACTATCCTCTCTGCCCATAACTTCAAATAGGCAAGCATTCAAGAAGGCATCTATGCTTGGCATAGTGTTGTTTACAGAATAGACCGCTTCTTTCACAGCAGTAGAAAAGCCTATGCTGTAAAAACAATCATCAACATCGTTGTCAATGGTTCCAGGCACAAAAATTGTGTTTACGCCATTTTCAAAAAGCCTTTTTGCTCCTTTTTCAGAACCATTTCCGCCAAGAATAACAACTGCATCAAATTTTTTTGCAAATTCCAAACCCATATTGAAGTATTTTGCCTGTTTAAATTCTGGACATCTAGAAGATTTCGTCACAATGCCAGCACAATTTCTTTTTGATTTGTCAATCACTTCAGACAAAGGAAAAATTTGACCATTTACAAGCCCAGTAAAGCCGGCAAAAGCAAAATATACATTTTTCTTAAACTTTCTGTATATCTCCCACATAAATCTGTTCATTCCTGGTGCATCGCCACCACTTGCTAAAACTAATATTTTCATAAATATCCTTTATTGTACTACAATATTTTCGCTACCTATAATTCCGCTCAATTCGTTTATCAAATAATTGTTGATTCTAACTTGTTGTTGATAATTGAACACTTTGTTTGAAGAAACACACTTTATGACAACTTGGGTTTCTCCTGGATATGAAGCAATAGAATTTTTAACTTTGCTGTATATATCAGGATTTTTTGTGTCAAAACGCAAACATAATCTTTGTTTTGGTTTAGGTTTGGAAGAATTTTCTTCCTCATCTTTCCACAAAATCACAACTTCACCGACAGCAGATGGAGGCATTCCATCACGAATGTTTATTCTGCCTTTGACGGTGACAAGATTGTCTTCTTCAATTATGTTTCTGTATTTAGAAAATGCGTTTGAAAAGAATGTAATTTCAATTGTGCCTTTCAAATCTTCCAATTTCATATAGCACATTTCTCTTCCACTCTTAGAACGTTTTTTGTTTACTTCTGTGATAATTCCTCCACAAACAAAAGGCTGTCCATCTTGCAAAGTGCTTTCTGTATTTTCTTTTTCTTCAGAAAAATCATCATCTTCAGAAACTTCATCTTCAACATTTGATGTAAGCATATCAGATGTCAAAGTGTAATTGTCAAATCTCTTAACATAATCTTGCAATGGGTGACCTGACATATAGACACCAATAATATCTCTTTCATATTTAAGCAAAGTTTTCTTGTTGAATTCTTTGATATCAGGATAGTCAGTTGTATCTACAAGTTTGTCTTCACCAAAGAAAGACAATTGACCAAGTTGATTACTCTTCTTGTCTTTTACTGCTCTTTCAACAAGTTTTTCATAAACTGCCATATATTGAGAACGAGAATGACCAAAAGCGTCAAACGCACCACTCAAAATAAGACATTCAATTGCCTTTTTGTTTACGCCGACATTGACTGCACGAGTGATAAAATCATCAAAACTCTTATATTCTCCGTTTTCTTCTCTTTCTTTTATAATGTTGTCGGTCAAAGCAGTTCCAACATGTTTCAAACCGCCAAGTCCAAAACGGATTGCTTTGTTTTCAACATTGAAATATGTTGTACTTTTGTTTACATCTGGTGGCAAAACTTGAATTCCTTCACTACGAGCAAAAGAAACATATTTCTTTATGTCATCGGCATTGGCAATTCTGTCATTTAAAATAGCAGTGATAAATTCTGTTTCATAATAATATTTCAAATATGCTGTTTGATAAGTTACATGAGCATAAGCAGCAGCGTGAGATTTGTTGAACGCGTATTTCGCAAATTCCTTCATTTCATTGAAGATTTTGTCAGCGACTTTTGGATCATGCCCAAGTTTAATCGCTCCAGGGATGCTCTTTTTGCCTTCTGGATCTTCCCAACCATTGATAAACTTTTCTCTTTCCTTGTCAATTTTATCAACTTGTTTCTTACCCATAATACGACGAATGTTGTCAGCTTGTCCCAAACTGTAGCCAGCCATAACCTGAACAATCTTCATAACCTGTTCTTGATAAACAATACAGCCGTAAGTAACGTCCAAAATGTTTTCAAGACAAGGGTCATCATACACAACTTCATCAGGATGTTGTTTGTTTCTGACAAACTTTGGAATAGAGTCCATAGGACCTGGACGATAAAGGGAAACTCCCGCGATAATGTCTTCCAAACAGGTTGGTTTAAGTTCTTTCATAAACTTCTTAAACCCAGCACTTTCAAGTTGGAAAACCGCATCGGTTTTGCCTTCAGCCAACATTTCAAACACTTTTGGATCATCATAACTCATGTTATAGAAATCAATTTTCTTTCCATAGTTTTGATAGATATAATCACACGCCTTCTTGATGTCTGTCAAAGTTCTCAGACCAAGGAAGTCCATTTTCAAAAGTCCAAGGTGCTCAAGCTCAATCATACTATATTGAGTCACACGCTCATTGTCTGTTTTTGCAACAGGCACAAAGTTTGCAACAGGTTCTGGTGCAATCAAAATACCACAAGCGTGTTGAGATGTGTTTCTTGGCACACCTTCAAGTTTGATAGCCATGTCAGCAATTCTTTTGATGTTTTCATCATTATCATACAATTCCCTTAATTCCGGAATTATATACTTTTCATTTTCTGGCTTGTTTGTTGTTCCAAAATAATACTTAAGCACAGGAGGTTTTTTGATACCTTCAGGCAATTTATTTGGAATAAGTTTTGTCAACTTAATAACATCAGGATTTGGAATTCTCAAAACTCTGCCAACATCACGAATGGCATTTTTTGCCTGCATACAACCAAAAGTTCCAATACCAGCAACATGATCTTCGCCATATCTTCTCTTTACGTATTCAATAACTTCCCCACGTCTGTCCATACAGAAGTCAACATCAAAGTCCGGCATGGAAACACGCTCTTTGTTGATAAATCTTTCAAAGAACAAATTATATCTGATCGGGTCAATTTTAGTAATTCCCGAGCAGTATGCAACCAAACTTCCAGCCCCGCTTCCTCTTCCTGGTCCAACAGGAATGCCCTGACTTTCAGCATAGTTGATATAATCCCAAACGATCAAGAAATATTCAACAAAGCCTTGTTCTTTAACAATGCCAAGTTCCATTTCAAGTCTGTCTATAAGTTCTTGAGTCACATTCTTATATTTTTTATACAAACCCTCATAAGAAATTCTTCTCAAAAACTCATAAGGCTCCTCACCTGTTGTAGTTTTGTAAACAGGGATGTAGTTTTTTGATGCAGGAAGTTTGTATTTTGCATCAACAGAAGGTATTTCTCCCAAAGATTTAGTTTGAATAGTGATATCACATTTTGCAGCAATTTCAAGAGTGTTTTCAACAGCTTCTTCAAAGCCCTGCATTGCCTCCATCATTTCATCATAAGTTTTCAAATAAAACTCATCAGTAGAAAACTTCAATCTGTCAGTGTCGTCAAGATATTTTCCCATTTGCACACACATCAAAACATCTTGCATTTCTGCATCTTCTTTATAAAGATAGTGCACATCGTTTGTCGCAACCATTTTGATGTTAAACTTCTTTGACATCTCTGCCAAATATTGATTGACTATTTTTTGTTCTGGTAAATTGTGGTTTTGAATTTCAAGATAAAAATCACCTTCAGCAAACATACCTTTAAGCTTAAGCGCCAAAGCATCTGCCTCATCATATCTCCTTTGCAAAATAAGAGAAGGGATATGCCCCGCAAGACAAGCAGAAAGACAAATGACACCTTCACTATATTTCGCCAATGTGTCATAGTCAATTCTTGGTTTGTAATAAAATCCTTCACAGAAAGCGATTTCGTTCATTTTCATAAGGTTGTGATAACCTTTGTTGTTTTTAGCCAACAAAATAATATGACCAATGTCATCTTTACCTTGTTTTTTATGTAAGTCGTTGCAAATATAAAATTCACAACCAATAATAGGTTTGATGCCAGCCTTAATACATTCCTCAAAAAATTGTAAAGTTCCATACATATTCCCATGGTCAGTAATGGCCACAGCACTGTAACCTCTTTCTTTTGTTATGTCTACCAATTTGTTAACTCTTGCAATACCATCCAAAAGCGAAAATTCAGTGTGAACATGCAAATGAACAAAATCTTTCATCATTCCTCCAAAGCGTTAGCAATTTTAATAATTTTTCTGAATCTGTGATTAAGACCAGACCTAGTAAGTTTAATTGTAGACAATTTTAAAAGTTCGTCCAAACTTTCCTCTTGATTAGCCAGCCTCAAAACTGCAACTTCCTGCAAGTCTTCTGGCAAACTTTCAAGTCCAACAGTATTTATAATTGTGTTGATTGCATTAACCTGCTTCAAACTTGCTTCCACAGTTTTGTTTATGTTTGCATTTATGCAATTAACCTGTCTGTTTACTTTGTTTCTCAACTCTCTTGTGACAATCTCATTGCTGAGTTTAAGCACACTCTCATTTGCCCCAATAAGTGCCAACAAATCTTGAATTGTGTTTACATCTTTTATATAAAGCACATAAGAGTTTTTTCTTTCAAAAATTTTCCCAATAATGTTGTATTCAGCCAAGATGCTAGAAAATTCAAGCAGAAAATTATGACTTCGTGAAACAAATTCCATGTGATAACCCGAGCCACAACTTTGAGTTGTATCACTTGAAAGTTTGATACTTGAAGTGCTAGAGCCAATGTAAACACCTTTTATAAAAGCTCTGCGAGTTTCATCTTCCAACAACAAATTTTTGTCAATGTCAAAATTGAAAGAGAGCCCATCAGAAAAATCAATAACTCCAACATCCAAAAGAAGTTGTTTAAATTTTTCAACTTCAAAAGAGATTTCATAAAAAGTATTTTTGTTTATGTTGTAGTTTTCAGAAATTTCAGGTTCTATATCATCTCCATAAAGCCTTTTTATCAATTTTTGACAATATGTAAACAATTTTTCAACATCAGAAACAATTTTAATAAAAATTTTGTTGTTGCTTTTCTCAATTTCTCCACAAGAATGAATAAGCCCCGACAAAAAAGCAAGGGCAGCAGTGTCGTCCTCTATTTCAGTCTTTAAAATCTCTTCCTTTGATTCCCTTGAAAAACTCATTAGTTTCCTCTTTTCTTGTGAAATTTTGGCAATTTATCAATATTTACAACCTGTGAAAGTGGAATATCATATTTATAAATCAAATTAAGTCCATTATTGACTTCACCTACTCTGTCTGGAGTGTGAGCATCAGAGTTTACAATAAACTTCACCCCTTCTGCAGTCATAATTTTGATTTCATCTTCTGTAAAATTTATTCTTTTCCCATTCAGTTCAACATAAATACCTTTTTGTTTTGCCATTTTTGCAATCGCGATTGTGTCTGTCTGGAAACCATAATTCAAATGTGTAATTATATCAATTGGATATTTGTCAAGAGCCTTCAAAAGAGCAGTAGTATTTCTGTTTGTTCTCTCTTTGCTTTCTCCAAAGTGTTTTCCAATATTATTTGCCCAACAAAGCAAAAATTTGTCTTTCATAGAACAAGTATGCACCATTTTGTGATATCCCATCAAAAAGATATCCAAAAATTCATAATCACTTTCTCTGACATCAACATCTCCGTCAAGAGAAATCAAATTTGCTTCTACCCCAAGCAAAATATCAACGCCAGTTATTTCTTTTGCGTTTAAAATATCTTCTTGAAGACTAGGAATATTTTTTCTTCTAATGCCAAAAAACTCGTGATTAAACCCATGGTCAGTAATGGCAATTTGTTTCAATCCCTTATCAGCTGCAACAGAAGCGTTTTCCAAAACAGTTCCTTTGCCGTGATGATGCCTTGAATATAATGTATGTGTATGATAATCTCCGTATAAAAGCATATATTATCTCCTTAATAATATAATATCAATTATATCACTTTTTTACAAGCATAAAAAAGACTTTACAACAAAATGTAAAAGTCTTTTTAATATGTTGTTCTATTTCTCTAAAATAATTGTAAAAGGACCTTTATTTTCTTGCATAATTGTCATATCAGCACCAAAAACACCAAGTTTAACAGGCAATTTGTATTCATTTTCAAGAATTTTTGCAAGTTTTAAATACATTTCATTAGCTCTTTCTGGAAGTTCTGCATTAATAAAACTTGGACGATTGCCATGCTCACAATCTCCTGCCAAGGTAAATTGAGAAACAAGCAAAATTTCTCCAGAAATGTCATTCACAGAAAGATTTGTTTTTCCATTTTCATCAGGAAAAATGCGTAAATTTGCCAATTTTTTTGCAAAAAAAGGTAATTTTTCTTCATTATCGCCTTTTTCAACACAAAAATAAACCACCATTCCTCTTTTTATTTGAGAGATAAGTTTGTTATCAACAGACAATGTTGCTTGTCCAACAATTTGAATAACTGCTTTCATTCTTTATCCTCTTTTTCCAATTCATCAAATCTAGTTAGTTTTACCCCAGCTTCACTTAAAATCTTCACAGAAAATTCATCAGGATAGCCTTCTTTGTAAATAACTTCTTTAATTCCGGCATTTATTATCATTTTTGCGCAAACAACACAAGGTTGATGTGTGCAGTAGAGTTTGCACCCCTTAAGGCTTAACCCTTCCCTTGCTGCTTGAATAATTGCGTTTTGTTCTGCATGAGCGGCATAACAAGTTTCTGCATGCGTCCCACTTGGAATATGTAATTCTTCCCTTAAACACTTACCTCTTTCTACGCAAGTTTTAACACCAGCAGGAGCACCATTATAACCAGTTGTCATAATTCTTTTATCTTTCACAATAATTGCACCAACTTGTCTACGCAAACAACTTGACCAAGTGGCAATTTGTTCTGTAAGATCCATAAAACGCTTGTCCCACTTATTCATAATTATCCTCCTTACAAAATGATAATCTCTTTTTCTGCATTTACACCAATTTCTGCCAATTTTTTCTCTATATATTCAATCAAATCAACAACATCTTGGGTCTTTGCTCCACCAACATTGATTATAAATCCCGCGTGTTTTGTAGAGATTTCTGCTCCTCCTATTTTAACACCTTTTAGCCCTAGATTGTCAATCAATTTAGCTGGATACAAAATCTCATCACCAACAATTCTTTTTTTGAAGATACTACCAAGTGAAGGGAACTCACAAGGTTGAAGTTTTCTCTTTTTCTCTAAAAAATTGATCATATTATTTTTAATAATCTCAGGATCTTCTTTTTTAAGTTTCAATTTTGCACACAAAATAATAAAATTATCTTTCAAACTTGAAAATCTATAAGAAAAATCAATTTCATCTTTTGATAAAACAAAAGCTTTCATCTTTTGCAAAACTATCACTTCTTCAACAAATTCACATATTTCATGTCCAAAGCAACCGCCATTGTTTGCAATAAGTCCGCCCAATGTTGCAGGAATGCCGTACGACCATTCAAGTCCACCTAGTCCATTCTTTTGCAAAAAATGATTAAGATAAAAAAGATTTGTCCCAGCACCTACATTTACATACACATCATCTATCTCAATTTTGTTAAAATGTTTTAGACTAATCAAAACACCATCATAGCCCTCATCACGAAAAAGAATGTTGCTACCATTTCCAACAACATAATACTTCAACTTGTTCTTTTTGATAATTCTCAAAATCTTAATCAACTCTTTGACATTTTTTGGGAAAACAATGTATTTTGCTTTTCCTCCTGTCTTCATAGTTGAAAAGTTTGATAAGTCTGCATCTTTCAAAAATTCAAATTCTTCAAACATATTTATATATATGCCAGCATAATAAATTGTGAAAATATAAAATAATTAAATAAAAAATAAAAATAATAATTATTTATAATAATTTTAATAAATTAAATAAAAAACCATATTTTTTAATAAAAATACTGTTTTTTTTGATATTTTTTATTATTTTTTCTCAAATTAAATATTTTTTATCAAATCTCTAAACATCAGTATTTATCGAAGACTTAAATGTTTTTAATATTTTTAAATAAAATTAAATTTAGTTTTTTTTCTTAATAATTAAAAAAATAATTAAAATATTTATTAAAAATATAATAAAAAATAAAAACCTACCAATAAATATACTTTTATTAAATAGGTTTTTATTTAAATTAAATACTAAAATTAAATTAATTCTACCAAAGCCATTTCAGATGCATCACCACGACGAAGTCCAAGTTTTGTGATTCTTGTATATCCACCACCTTGTCCAGCTGTCTTAGCTCTTTCAGCATATTTTGGTGCATAAACATTGAAAATCTTTTCAACGATTGGGTGATTGATTCCTTCAATACGTGCTTGATATGCAGTGATTGATTCTTTAGGTTTTCTTTGTTCCTGCAAATCATAAACATAGCTCATAATTTTTCTTCTTGCAGCAAGTTTCTTAGGTCCGTCATTAAGAACTTCTGTCTTAACTTTCTTTCCATCAGCACCCTTAACATCTTTTACAACCTTAACTGTGTCTTCATAAGAATTGATAGCAAGTGTCAAAATCTTTTCAGCACATCTAGCAGTTGATTTAGCTTTTGCTAAAGTTGTTTCAATCTTGCCGTTCCAAAGAAGAGAAGAAACTTGTCCACGAAGCATTGCATCTCTTTCTTTTGATGGTCTGCCTAATTTATCGTTAGCCATAATAGCGCTCCTTTTAGGGTATTACCCAAATTATTTGTATTGTCTTAAACAATATTATTTTTCAATCTGTTATACTACAAAAACTGAATTACTCTTCTTCTTTACGAAGACTGAATCCATAACTTTCAAGTTTTTGTATAACTTCTTCAACCGACTTAGCTCCAAGATTACGAACTTTAAACATATCGCTCTTAGATTTTTTAAGAAGGTCTTGAATTGTATTAATTCCTGCTCTCTTTAAGCAGTTGTAAGAACGGACTGAGAGATCCATTTCTTCGATAGGAAGTTCCATAAGTTTCACTTGTTTATCTTCTTCTTTTGAAACCAAAATTGACATATTGCTCATTTCTGAACAAAGTTCAATAAACAAATTAACGTGTTCGTTGATAATCTTTCCAGCAAGTGCAACGATTTCTCTTGCAGATGTTGTTCCGTTTGTTGTTACTTCAAGAGTCAATTTGTCAAAGTCAATGCTTTGTCCAACTCTAGTTGCGTCAACATTGAAGTTAACTTTCTTTACAGGTGAGAAAATACTGTCAACTGCAATAAAGTCAATGTTGTCGAATTTGTTTTTGTTGTCTTCACTAGAAACATACCCACGGCCATTTCCAATCATAACATCAAGGTCTAATACAGCACCTTCATCCATTGTGCAGATGTGAAGGTCAGGATTCAAAACTTGAACTTGATCATTTGGTTCAAAATCCTTTGCAGTAACTTCTCCTGGTGTATTTTTTCTTATTTTTAAATATGTTACGAAATCTCTGTCTTGGTTTGTACATTTAACAGCCAAGCACTTCAAATTCAAAACGATGTCAACAACATCTTCTGTAATTCCACGGATAGTTGAAAATTCGTGTGCAACGCCTGCAATTCTAAAAGCGATAACTGCAGATCCAGGAAGTGATGAGAGAAGTGTTCTTCTCATGCAGTTTCCAAGAGTGATTCCGTAACCTTTTTCAAGAGGTTCAACCACAAATCTAGCAAAATTTCCACCATCTGTTTCTTCACAAGTGATTCTAGGTTTTTCCATTTCCATCATATTAAATCCCCCTAATATTATCTTGAATATGATTCGACAATAAGTTGTTCTTTGATGTCTGTATCAATATCTTCTCTTGCAGGAAGAGCAAGTATTTTTCCAGTTAAAGTTTCTGTGTTAAATTCCAACCATTTTGGCATAACAATCTTCATACCTTTAAGGTCTTTAAACATATCAAGTTGTTGTTTGTTTTCTTTGATTGTGATTACATCACCAACTTTAACTCTGTAAGATGCAATCGTAACGCGTTTTCCATTAACACAAATTTGTCCATGGTTAACGATTTGACGACATTCTGCTCTTGAAGCTCCAATACCCATTCTGTAGATAACATTGTCGAGTCTTCTTTCAATAAGGGATAACATGTTTTCACCTGTAACACCCTTCATCTTAACAGCATCTTCGTAATATTTTCTAAATTGTTTTTCCAATATACCGTACATTCTCTTAACTTTTTGTTTTTCACGAAGTTGAAGTCCGTATTCAGTAACTCTTTTTCTTGATGCACCATGTTGTCCAGGGATAACTGGTCTTCTTTCCATAGCACATTTCTTTGTTGTACATCTTTCACCTTTAAGGAAAAGTTTACGTCCTTCTCTTCTACATTGACGGCAATCAGGTTCAATAGTTCTTGCCATTTTTTATTCTCCTTTTAAACTCTTCTTCTCTTTGGAGGTCTACAACCGTTATGAGCGATTGGAGAAACATCCTTAATAAGTGTTACATTGAAACCAAGAGTTGAAAGGCAACGGATTGCACTTTCTCTACCGTTTCCTGGTCCTTTAACATACACTTCAACAGACTTCATTCCGTTGTCAAGAGCAACTTTACCTGCTGTTTCAACACAAGTTTGAGCAGCAAATGGAGTGCTTTTTTTGGAACCTTTAAGTCCAAGTCTGCCAGATGAGCATGAAGAAATAACATTACCTTCCATATCTGTAAACACGATAATGTTGTTGTTGAAAGAGGTCGTGATATGAACTTGACCTTTTTCAATGTTTCTACTTACTCTTTTTCTGGTCTTAACAGTTTTTTTCTTACCTGCTGTAGTTTTTACGTTTGCCATTGTTCACACCTCTTACTTACCTTTCTTAGCGCTTCCGCTAACAATTTTCTTTGGACCCTTTCTTGTTCTAGCATTGTTTTTTGTACTTTGTCCACGAACAGGAAGTCCTTTTCTGTGGCGAATACCACGATAACATCCAATTTCACTAAGTTTTTTGATGTTCATACTAACTTTAGATTTAAGTTCACCTTCAACGATGAGATTGTGTTCGATATAGTTACGAAGTTTAGCAACTTGGTCTTCTGTCAAATCTTTAACACGAGTGTCCATAGAAATTCCAGTTTCTTTGCAGATATTTCTAGAAGTTTCAACGCCAATTCCGTAAATATAAGTCAAACCATATTCCAATCTTTTTTCTCTTGGAAGGTCAACACCAGCAATTCTTGCCATTATTTTTGTCTCCTTTTGAGGGGCATTGCCCTTTTTAATTTTTGTTTGTTAAATATAATTTATCTTAAGAACAAATCAAGATATTAGCCTTGAGTTTGTTTATGTTTTTTGCTCTTTGAGCAAATAACCATAACTTTTCCGTTCCTTTTGATAACTTTACATTTATCACACATTGGTTTAACCGATGCTCTGACTTTCATTTTTTGCTCCTTTTTAACCCTTTTCTCTCCAAGTAATTCTTCCTTTAGAGAGGTCATACGGACTCATTTCAATTTTAACTTTGTCGCCTTCAATAATTCTGATGAAATTTTGTCTAAGTTTACCAGAAATGTAAGCTGTAATAACATGACCATTTGAAAGCGTAACTTTAAAGGTCATACTAGGCAAAACTTCTGTAACGACTCCATCGAATTCAATTACATCTTCTTTAGACATATAAGGCTCCTTTCTTTTAAAATTTCTCTAATTTCCGCATTGACATTTTCTTGTCCAGATTTGAGTTTCTGCGCATCAAACCCAATTTTGGAAGCCTTCTGGACATGTTTCAGGCTTTTTTTCTTCGGTTTAGTCAATTTAAGTCTTTTTCCATCAACTAAATAACAATACTTGTCATCAATATCAGAAACGACAAAAATTTGATTTTTTTCTTTTCCTGCTGTGGCAACAACAATATCACCTTTTTGCAAATTCATCATCAGTCTCCAAGGTCAAAATTTGAGGACCACTTCTAGTGAAAAGAACGGTATTTTCATAATGAGCAGAAGGTTTGCCATCGCGAGTAACAATCCCCCAACCATCACTCAACATACCAATTTCCTTCTTGCCAGCATTTATCATAGGCTCAATAGCAAGTACGGCATTTTCTGCAATAACAGGACCATCAGTTTCTTTACCGTAGTTAAGAACAGATGGAGCTTCATGCATTCTACGACCAATTCCATGTCCACAAAGTTCACGGACAACCGAGAATCCGTTGCTCTCTGCATGAACTTGAATAGCGTGAGAAAGTTTTCCAAGTCTGTCGCCAACTCTAATGTTTTCAATACCTTTGAAGAAACATTCTTTGGTAACTCTTATAAGTTTTTTCTTTTCTTCGCTAATCTCGCCGACAGGGAAAGTCCTTGCAGCATCTCCGTGGTAGCCTTTATAAGCGACAACCAAGTCAACGCTGACAATATCGCCTTCTTTCAAAATCGTGTCTTTGTTTGGAATGCCATGAACAACCATATCATTGACTGATATGCATGTTGCAGCCGGAAAGCCTTCGTAACCAAGACAGGCAGGCGAACCACCACTATTTATTATAAACTTTTCTATGGATTTGTCAATATCATAAGTAGAAACTCCTGGCTTTATAAGGCTTTTGGCGTATATAAGAGCGTCACGAGTGAGTTCACATGCTTTTTTGATCAATACAATTTCTGCAGGTGTTTTCTGAATCAACTTATATTCTCCCTTTCAAAAAGTTTTTTACAGGTTCGTATGTTGCTTGAGGAGAAATTCCACCATCTACAACAAACAACCTATCAGCGTAGAAGTCTATGAGTGGTGCTGTCATTTTTTCATACACTTCCAGACGATTGTTAACTGTTTCCAAATTATCGTCATCTCTTTGGAACAGTGGTGAACCGCATAACTTGCAAGTAGGTTTATCATAGGTAGAGGTGTTGTAAATCTCACCACATTTACTACATGTTCTTCTACCCAAACATCTACGTCTGATTTCGTCAAACGAGACATCCAATTCAATAACAGCATCAATTTTTGCTATATCTTCCAAAGCTTTAGCTTGTTCAAGAGTTCTAGGAAAACCATCAAGAATGAATCCTTTCTTGCAGTCATCTTTAGAAATTCTTTCTTTAAGCATAGCAATAGTAACACTGTCTGGAACAAGTTGACCTTTGTCCATATAACTTTTTGCCAATTTCCCAACTTTTGTTCCATTTTTAATATTTTCACGGAAAAGGTCACCCGTAGAAATTTGTGTAAGACCAAAGTCTGCAACAATATTTCTTGCAAGGGTTCCCTTTCCAGAAAATGGAGCACCGAGAAGAATTAAATTCATAATTCAAACCTCCGTGATTAGTTTAAAAATCCTTTATAGTTTCTCATAAGCATTTGAGCTTCCAAACTCTTATCAAATTCCAAAGCAACAGAAACGATAATCATAAGTCCTGTTGTGCTGAATGCATTGATAAGACTTGCAAGGGTTGAATCATCAATAGCTTTGAAAGCCAAAGATGGAACCAACGCGATAAATGCTAAGAACACTGCACCAAACAATGTAATTCTCTTAGAGATTTTTCTAAGATAATCAGATGTTGTTTTACCAGGTCTAATTCCAGGGATAAATCCACCTTGTTGTTGCATCCTTCTTGAAATATCATCTGTGTCAAATGTGATTTGAGCATAGAAGAAAGCAAATGCAAAAATAAGAATAGCAAGCAACACAATGTAAACCCAAGAGTTAGTTCCCATATAGTTTTGATACCAATAATAAGCATCTGAGTTTGGCCAGAAAATACTCATAATAAGTTGTGGTAAAGTCAAAAGAGAAGTTGCAAAAATGATTGGCATAACTCCAGAAGCATTCAATTTGATTGGAATGAATGTATCTTGTCCACCATACATTTTTCTTCCCTTAATTTGCTTTGCATATTTTACACCAACTCTTCTTTCTGACGAATCGATGAAAACGATAAGTCCGAAAATCAATACCAAAGCAACGAGATAGATGATGATCATCCAAAGATTTTCAATGTTGTCTCCAACTTGAGAGATAGCACTTGAAATACCTGATGCAGAAGATGAAATGATACCAACGAAAATAAGCAAACTCATACCATTTCCAACACCAAGTTGTGTTATTTTTTCGCCAAGCCAAACAGTAAACATACCACCAGCGGTCAAGATCAAAACAATACCTGTTGCGATCAACCATGTAGGCATATTCAAGTTTGTAGCGATGTAATCTTTAAATGAAACAACAATACCGATTGCTTGTGCAAGTGCCAAAACCAAAGCACAAATTCTGGTGTAGAAAGTGATCTTTCTTCTTCCATCTTCGCCTTGTTTTGACAATCTTTCAAGAGAAGGAATTGCAACAGTAAGCAACTGAATGACAATTGAAGCAGTGATGTAAGGTGAAACACCAAGCGCCAAAATAGAACCATTTGACAACGCATCACCACTAAGCAAGTTCATCAATGAGAAGAAAGTAACCCCATCAGAATTGCTATCATTGATTGCACCAGACAAATCAAATCCAGGGCAGACCAATGCACAACCTACTCTGAAAAGTATGAGTAAGCCTAAAGTAATGAGAATTTTCTTTCTCAAATCTTTGATTTTAAAAGCATTTACAAGAGTCTTAAACATAGATTACTCCTCTATTTCGATTTTTCCACCTGCTTTTTCAATTTTTTCAATAGCAGATTTTGTTGCTTTTTTAGCCTTGATTGTAAGAGGTTTTGTTATCTCTCCATTTCCAAGAACTTTGAGTCCATAAGGAGCTCTTTTCCCAACAACTCTGTATTCATACAAAAGCTCTTCTGTAATAACTGTGTTTGGTTCGAAAATTTCTAAATCTCCAACATTTACAGTAGCATAAACTTTTTTGTAGTTTGCATTGTTAAAACCACGAATAGGGATTTTTCTTACAAGAGGAATGTTTCCGCCTTCAAATCCAGGTTTAACTCCGCCACCACTTCTAGACCATTGACCTTTTGTCCCTTTTCCAGAAGTTTTACCAAGTCCAGAGCCGATACCACGACCAACTCTAACTTTTTTAGTTGTAGAGCCTTCGGCAGGTTTAAGATTTTCTAATTTCATAGTTCCCTCCTTACTCTTCAACCACTTCAACAAGATGTCTTACATGGAACAAACTTCCACGAATACTCTCGTTGTCTGGCAATATTCTAGTTTGATTAAGTTTTTTGAAACCAAGGGCTTCCAAGATTTTCATTTGGTTTTTGTTGTAACCAATAGCACTTCTAACCCAAGTAACTTTCAATGTTTTTTCTTTTTTCATGACGCCCTCCGATTAAATTTCCTCAGGCTTTTTGCCACGACGTGCAGCAATTTCTTCTCTTGTTCTAAGAGAAAGAAGCCCATTCATAGTTGCTCTAACAACATTGATTCTGTTTGTTGAACCGTGAATCTTTGTTACGATGTTCTTAACGCCAGCAACTTCCAAAACTGCTCTCGCAGCACCACCGGCAATAACTCCGTGACCTTCTTCAGCAGGAAGCATAGAGATCTTTGTTGTGCTGAACTTTCCTACTGTTTCGTGAGGAATAGTTCCTTCAACAATAGCAACTTTCTTCATATTTTTCTTAGCAACAACTGTTGCCTTATCAATAGCGTTTGGAACTTCATTAGCTTTACCAATGCCCATTCCAACACTGCCCTTGCCATCACCAATAACAACAAGAGCGGAGAAACGCATGGTTCTACCACCTTTAACAACCTTTGTTACACGACGAACATGAACAAGTCTTTTGTCCATACCATCGTCAACTTTAACAGGTCTTTCACGACGGTTGTTTTTTTGAGGTCTATCTTCTTTTTTATTCTTAATTTCTTCAGCCATGACTTCCTCCTAAAACTTGAGTCCTGATGCTCTTGCACCATCAGCGACTGCTTGAACTCGTCCTGTGTAGAGATATCCACCTCTATCAAAAACGACTTCTTTGATTTTCTTATCTTTTGCTCTTTTGCCAATAACTTCGCCAACAATTCTAGCAGCTTCAGTTTTTGTCTTATCTTTAATCATTTCAGCGACTTCTTTGTCAAGAGTAGAAGCAGAAGCAAGTGTAACACCCTTTGAGTCATCAATGATTTGAGCATAGATATTGTTAAGACTTCTGTAAACATTAAGTCTTGGTCTTTCAGTTGTTCCAACAACTGTTTTTCTTACTCTTTTATGACGAACAACTCTGTCTTTGTTCTTATCTTTAACAGTAATCATTTCTTACTCTCCTCCTACTTCTTGCCCTTACCAGCAGCTTTACCAACTTTTCTTATCAAAGTTTCGCCTTCGCAGTGAATTCCATAACCATGATAAGGTTCGTAAGGTCTTTTGCTTCTGATAACTGCGCAAAATTGTCCAACTTTATGTCTATCAGTACCTGAAACAACAATTTCAGTAACTGATGGACAAGTTACTTTCAAATCAGAAGGAATTTCAACTTCAACTGGATGAGAATAGCCAAGTCCCATAACAAGTTTATTTCCTGAAACTTGAGCTTTATAACCAACACCAGCGATAACAAGTTTCTTATCCCAGCCCTTTGTTACGCCAATAACCATATTGTGAACAAGTGCTCTGTAAAGACCTTGCTTGTCGTTGAGTTCTTCATTTTCATAAGTGAAGTGAACTTCATTTCCTTTAACTTCTGTTTTGACACCTTTGTCAATTACTTGTTTCAAAGTTCCCTTTGGTCCAGTAACGACAACTTCATCTCCATTTCTGGCAAAAGAAGCACCATTTTCAAGTAAAACTGGTTTATTTCCTATTCTTGACATTATGCACCTCCTACCATACATAAGCGAGAACTTCGCCACCAACATTCAAGCTTCTTGCAACTTTATCAGTTACGATACCTTTGTTTGTTGAAATAATGGCAATTCCAAGCCCGCTTATAACCTTTGGAAGATTGTCTTTGTCAGAATAAATACGAAGACCAGGTTTTGAAATTCTCTTCAAACCTTGGATAACGCTTTGTCCTTCTTCATCATATTTAAGTGTGACTTGAATATTTTTGAATGAACCAGCGTCAACAAGTTTGTATTCTGAAATATAACCTTCGTCCAAAAGTATCTTAATAATTTCTAATTTTTCTCTTGATGCAGGGATTTCAACAGTCTTGTGTTTTGCACTTATAGCATTTCTAAGACGAGTCAACATATCTGCAATTGGGTCAGTAACAAACATAATTCCCTCCTTACCAACTTGACTTTTTCACGCCAGGAATTTCCCCGCGGTTAGCCATTTCTCTAAAACAAATTCTGCAAATGCCATATTTACGAAGCACAGCGTGAGGTCTGCCACAGATAGAGCAACGAGTATATTCTCTTGTTTTATACTTAGGTGTTCTTTTTTGTTTTGCAATTAATGATTTCTTAGCCATTGAACTTTCCTCCTATCTAGCAAAAGGCAAACCAAGTGCCTTCAAAAGTGCTTTTGATTCTGCATCTGTTTTTGCAGTGGTAATAAAAGATATATCAAGTCCTCTGATTTTTTCTACTTTATCATAAGAAATTTCAGGGAAAATAAGTTGTTCTTTGATTCCCATAGAATAATTCCCTCTTCCGTCAAAAGACTTATCAGAAATTCCTCTGAAGTCTCTCACTCTTGGAAGGGCAATCCCAACAAGTCTGTCAAAGAATTCATACATTCTCTTTCCACGAAGAGTAACTTTTGCTCCAACTTTCATTCCTGCTCTAACTTTAAAGTTTGAAATAGCTTTCTTAGCTTTTGTAGCAACAGGTTTTTGACCAGCGATCAAAGTCAATTCGTCAATAGCAGTATTCAAGCTCTTTGAATTGTCTTTAACATCACCAAGTCCCATATTCAAAACGATTTTAACAAGCTTTGGAACTTCGTTAATATTTTTGTATCCAAACTCTTTGATAAGAGCTGGAACAATTTCTTCTTTATAGCGTTTTGCTGTTTGGTTTTGTTCTTTCATCTTTCACCACCTTATGCTTCTGTTTTAGCAGAAGGTTCTTTTGTCGACTTTTTAGTTGTTTTTGCTTCAACAGTTTTTTCTGTTTTAGCTTTCTTTGTTGAAGTTGCTTTCTTTGTTGTTTTAGCAGGTTCTTCAACTTTTGCAGAAGCAATGTTCTTCTTTGCTTCTTTTTTTGTTGCTTTTACGAATTCTTTGTCAAGAGAAGCTGAACATTTTTTGCAAACTCTAACTTTCTTTCCATTGATTTCTTTGTGAGCAACTCTTGTTGCTTTTCCACAAGTTCCGCAAACAACCATAACGTTTGAAACTTCAATAGGAGTTGTTTTCTTAACGATTTCGCTCTTTTCGTTTTGTTTTCTTGCTTTCTTGTGTTTTGTTACAATGTTGACACCGTCAACCAAAACCTTGTTATCTTTTGGGAAAACATCCAAAACTTTACCGGTTTTACCTTTATCTTTTCCAGTGATAACCAAAACGGTATCGCCTTTCTTAACTGATATACTCATTTTACGATGCTCTCCTTTTAAATAACTTCTGGTGCGAGAGAAATAATTTTCATGTAACCTTTATCACGAAGTTCTCTTGCAATTGGTCCAAACACACGAGTGCCTTTTGGTTGTTTTTGATTGTCAATAATAACTGCGGCATTGTCATCGAAACGGATATGAGAACCATCAGCTCTGTTCAAACCTTTGGTAGTTCTAACAATAACTGCTTTAACAACATCACCTTTCTTTACACTGCCACCAGGGATTGCCTTTTTAACAGAAGCAACAATAACATCACCGATATTACCACTTCTTCTAAAAGAACCGCCAAGAACTCTGATACACATAATTTCTTTAGCGCCTGTGTTGTCAGCAACTTTAAGTCTTGTTTGAGGTTGTACCATATCTCTCCTCCTATTTCGCTTTTTCTACGATTTTAACAACTCTGTGATATTTTTCTTTTGAAAGTGGACGAGTTTCCATAATAAGAACTGTATCGCCGATTCCACATTCGTTGTTTTCATCGTGTGCTTTGAATTTTTTTGTTTTTTGAACGACTTTTTTAATTTTTGGATCCTTAACTCTGTAAGTAACCTTAACAACGACAGTCTTGTCCATGCTTCCAGCACTAACAACTACACCTTGTCTTGTATTTCTTAAATTTCTACTTTGTTCCATCGTTGTTTCCTCCATTTGCTATTTCCTTTTCTCTGATAGCAGTTTGAACTCTGGCAATTTCTTTTCTTACATTTCTAATTGCAAGAGGGTTTGCCAAATTTCTAGTAGCATGTGAAAAACGAAGATTAAAGAGTTCATTTTTAAGTTCTTTAAGTCTTGCGTTTAACTTTTCAAGAGAAAGAGTTCTAATTTCTTCATTCTTCATTCTTCTCACCACCTTCTATGGCTGATTCCTTTTTGATGAACTTTGTCTTGCAAGGAAGTTTGTGTCCAGCAAGTCTAAGTGCTTCTTTAGCGTCAGCTTCAGAAATACCTTCGATTTCAAAAAGTACTCTGCCAGGTTTTACGACTGCAACCCAAAACTCAGGATTTCCTTTACCAGAACCCATACGAGTTTCAGCAGGTTTTTTAGTAACAGGTTTATCTGGGAAAATCTTAATCCAAACTTTTCCGCCACGTTTAATGTATCTTGTAAGAGCGATACGAGCAGCTTCAATTTGGTTAGATTTAATCCAACAAGGTTCTGTAGCGATGATTCCGTAAGTACCATAAGCAAGAGTGTTTCCTCTCAAAGCCTTACCGGTCATTCTTCCACGCATAACCTTTCTTCTTTTAACTCTCTTAGGCATTAACATTGTTTTTGTCCTCCTTTATAGGTTGTTTAGACAAAATCTCGCCTTTATAAATCCAGCATTTGATTCCAAGTTTTCCGTAGTTTGTATAAGCAGCTGCTGTAGCATAATCAATGTCAGCACGAAGAGTATGAAGTGGAAGAGATCCTTCCATATACTTTTCAGTTCTAGCCATTGTGTTAGCTCCGTCGATAACACCACTTACTTGAACCTTGCAACCTTTAGCTCCAGCCTTCATAACTCTTTGCATAGCTTGTTTCAAAGCTCTTCTCCATTGAACACGCTTTTCAAGTTGAACAGCGATTGAATCTGCAACAAGTTGTGCGTTAAGGTCTGGTTTTTTAACTTCTTTAACATTCAACACAAGAGATTTTACAGGACGAACGATTTTGTTCAAATCTTTCTTTATAGCTTCAATTCCAGCACCCTTTGTTCCGATAATCATACCAGGTTTGCCTGTGTAAATGTCAATTTCAAGTTTGTTTTCAGTTCTTTTAATTTGAACTTCTGAAATTCCTGAACTTGCATGTTTTTTCTCAAAGAAAGCTCTAATATCATGGTCTTCTTTAAGATTAGCGGCAAAATTTTGTTTGTTGGCATACCAAGTTGATTGCCAATCTTTATTGATTCCAATTCTAAGTCCCAATGGATTAACTTTCTGCCCCATTATTTTGCCTCCTTCAACTCGTCAAGGATTATTGTAATATGACAAGTTTTTTTCAAAATTCTATCTGCTCTTCCTCTTGCTCTGAAAGAAATTCTCTTCATAATTGAGCCAGGAGTTGAATAACATTCTGCAACATAAAGATTGTCAGAAGAAAGTCCTTTGTTGTTTTCAGCGTTTGCAATTGCACTCTTCAAAACTTTCAAAGATTCAGCAGCGCCAGCTTGTGGCATATAACTGAGAATTGCAACAGCTTCATTTGCTTTCTTTCCTCTAATGTTGTCAAGAACGATTCTAACTTTTGATGAACTCATACGAATATCTTTTGCAACAGCATAAGGACGATTGTCTTTGTTAGCGGCTCTTTTTTCAGCCTTTTGTCTTATTCTTGTAGCCATCTCTTTACTCCTTAATTACTCAATTTTGCGGCTTGTTTTTGTCCCGCATGTCCTTTGAAGGTTCTTGTCAAAGAGAATTCACCAAGTTTATGACCTACCATGTCAGCAGTAACATAAACTGGGATGTGTTTTTTGCCATTGTGAACAGCAAATGTAAATCCTACAAATTCTGGATAGATTGTTGATGATCTTGACCAAGTTTTGATAGGTTTCTTAACACCACTTTCAGCCATTTCATTAACCTTTTTCATAAGTCTAGCACTTACATAAGGTTTTTTCATTTCTCTACTCATTTAGGCCATCCTCCTTAATTTATTCTCTTAACCATCAAACGGTTAGATTTATTTTTCTTCTTTCTAGTCTTAAGTCCAAGTGCAGGTTTACCCCAAGGTGTAACAGGTGATGCCATACCAACAGGGCTCTTACCTTCACCACCACCATGTGGGTGATCGTTAGGGTTCATAACAACACCACGAACGGTTGGACGAATTCCCATATGTCTTGTTCTACCAGCTTTACCAATAGAAACAAGTTCATGGTCAAGATTTCCAACAGTACCGATTGTTGCACGGCAAGTGAGAAGAACTTTTCTCATTTCGCCTGATGGAAGTCTAAGTGTTGCATATTTGCCTTCCTTAGCCATAAGTTGAACTTCTGCACCAGCAGAACGAGCAAGTTGTCCGCCTCTTTTTGGTTCGAGTTCAATGTTGTGAATAAGTGAACCAACAGGGATATCAGAAAGTGGAAGGTTATTTCCAACTTTGATTTCAACTCCGCTTCCGCTCATAAGAACATCACCAACTTTAAGTCCTACAGGAGCGATGATGTATCTCTTTTCTCCATCTTTATAAGAAAGGAGTGCGATGTAAGCTGTTCTGTTTGGATCATATTCAATTGCAACAACCTTTGCAGGAATGTTGTCTTTGTTTCTTTTGAAGTCGATAATACGATACTTCTGTCTGTTTCCGCCACCTTGATGACGAACAGTGATTTTACCTTGTGCGTTTCTTCCAGCATGTTTTTTCTTAACAGCAAGGAGAGACTTTTCAGGTTCTTTCTTTGTCAATTCTTCTGTCGAAAGTTTTGAATAGAATCTTCTTCCGGCTGAAGTTGGATTACTTTTTATAATAGCCATTTTCTCCTCCTAATTAAGATAAACTTTCGAAGAATGCAATTGGTTTAGATTTTTCAGTAAGTGTAACAATTGCTTTTTTGTAATCACTTGTTTTACCAACTGTTCTTCCTTGTTTTGTGTTTTGTGATTTTTCATGTCCTTTAACAATACATGTGTTAACTTTTGCCACTTCAACATTGAACATTGTTTCAACTGCGTGAGCAATTTCAACCTTGTTTGCTTTTTTGTTTACAACAAAACTGTATATTTTGTTTTGGATTCCAGCGTAACTTTTTTCTGTAAGAAGTGGTCTGATAATGATTTCATTAGCTTCCATTATGCGTTTGCCTCCTCTAAGAATTTAACTGCAGACTCTGTCAAAACAACATTTTTGTTTGAAACAACATCGTATGTGTTTAAGAGTTCAACATTGACTGTGCTAAGATTTGGAATGTTGTTTGTAGCTTTAAGTTCTTTTTCAGAATTGTTTGAAGAAACAACCAAAACTGAACCATCAAACTTGAAAGCATCCAAAAATCTTTGAGCATCTTTTGTTTTTGCACTTTCAATTTCAAACTTGTCAAGAACTGTAATTTCTTTTTGAGCAAGTTTTTGACTAAGTGCTGACAAGAGAGCTGTTCTCTTTGCTTGTTTGTTGACTTTCTTTGAAAAGTCTCTTGGCTTTGGAGCAAACACAACTCCACCACCGATGAATTGTGGTCCTTTTGTAGAACCTTGTCTTGCCCTACCTGTTCCTTTTTGTCTGTAAGGCTTAGCAGCATGTCCTCTAACTTCACTTCTTGTAAGAGTGCTTTTGTTCCCCTGTCTTTGGTTAGCGTTGTAAGCAACAATTACTTCATGGATAAGAGGCTCGTTATATTCAACACCGAAAACGTCGTTTTTCAAAGAAATTGATCCAACTTCTTCGGCTTTCATATTATAAACTTTAACCTTTGCCATTTCCGTTCTCCTTCATTATTTCTTAACAGATTGTCTGATAGTAAGGATTGCACCTTTGCTACCTGGAACATTACCCTTAATCAAAAGTAAGTTTCTATCTGCATCGACTTTAACAATTTCCAAATTCTGAATGGTAACTCTTTCGTTTCCGTATTGTCCAGGCATGTGTTTGTTCTTGAAAACTCTAGATGGTGTTGAGTTCGCACTCATAGAACCAACTTCTCTGTGAACAGGTCCAGTACCGTGAGTCATCTTAAGTCTATGTTGATTCCATCTTTTGATAACGCCAGAAAATCCGTGTCCCTTTGTAATTCCCATTACGTCAACTTTGTCTTTTTCATTGAAGATGTCAGCTTTAACAACTGAACCAACTTCCAATTCTCCGTCAAGAGCAAATTCTCTCAAAACTTTGAAAGGTTCAACCTTTGCCTTGTCGAAAATACCTTTTTGTGGTTTTGTAACATTTTTCTTCTTTTGGTCAAATGCACAAACATATGCATTATAACCATCAACTTCTGTTGTCTTCTTTTGAACAACTGTCATAGGACCAGCTTCAACAACAGTAACAGGTATAACCAAACCTTCGTCAGTAAAGACTTGTGTCATACCGAGTTTTTTACCTAATATCGCTTTCACTTCTCTTTACCTCCTTACAGTTTGATGTTAATCTCAACGCCTGCAGGCAATTCAAGCTTCATAAGAGCGTCGATTGCTTTAGCGTTTGGATTATAAATATCAATCAATCTTTTGTGGGTTTTGCTTTCAAATTGTTCTCTTGAATCTTTATCCTTGTGTGGAGAACGAATCACAGTTACCACTTCTCTGTCTGTTGGAAGTGGAATAGGCCCAGAAACTTTTGCGCCGTTCTTGCCAGCAGTTTCAATAATTCTCTTGCAAGCTTCGTCAATAAGTGTGTGTTCATAGGCTCTAAGTTTAATTCTCATTTTTTGTGTTGCCATATTTTCTTTTATATACCTCCTGTATTAACTCATCCAAAAATGTTGCATTTTTTCAATCGGGAATCAAGTTTTAGTAACAAGGTTGGTTCCCACAACCAACATTCATTACATGTCGAACACTACCCCGCGTGTGTCATGCTGCTTGACTTAAAAAAATGTCATTTTGGTCGCCCCGGCATCAAGGCCGAAACTCTGGTCCATACAAATTTTCTTAATGTCGCTTGTATGACATAAGTAACCTTGTACTTCCTCCCATAAATAACAGCACTTGTATTATAGCAAACAAAGAGTCCGTTGTCAACAGATTTCCAAAAGAAAAATAAAAAGTTTGCAAAAATTTTTCTTTGAATAATTGCCCCAAAATTCCCATGACTATCCTCAGCCAATACTTATATATAAATAATAAATAAAGATAAAGAATCATATATAAAGCAAATCAAAAACTTCTAATTTTTCTCACTAATATAATAAAACGATAAACAAACAAACTTTAAATTAGCCGATAAAAAAATAGTCCATAGCGGACTATTTTTCTTTTACATCTTCATCATCAAAATCATCAAACTCTGGAACAACAGGTGGATCTGGCATTTCATTACATTCTATAAATGGATCAAAACCAAATTCTCTTATATTTTCTTTTCTTTTATCGTGTAAAACAACAAATTTATCAACCGTTTTTCCATTTTTTTCATCAATTTTCATATCAGCAGACACTTGATTTAAAACAAAGTCATTTATTTTTATTCCTTTCAAATTGTCTTCAACGAGTTGTTTGATAACATCATTTGCCACGCCATCATGAACAAAAAAGTCGTGTCCAACAGTTCTTATTGTATAATCAATAACTTTTTCAAGATCGGCATTTGTCATCAACGCTTTTTTCTTTCCATCTTCATCTTTTTCTATTTTTGCCACAAACTTAAATTTCTCTGACAATTCAACGACAGCTTTGCCAGAACAGTAAATTTTATATATTCTATTATCGTGTATAGTGTTTCCAAGTGATTTCAAAAGCCCCTTAAATGGTCTCTCATATTCTACTTGCCAATTTATAATTGTCTCTTTATCTTTAATCATTTTCTATCTACTCCTAATATTATTATAACTTGCCATATATCAGAAGTCAATATGCGTTTTTGCTAAAATTGCAATAATTTTCGTCATTTTTCGTAAAAAAATTAAAATAAATCGTATTTTTTTGAAAAATTAAATAAATAAAATATATTTGATTATATTTATTTGAATAATAATTTTATTTGAAAATAAAAAATATAATGTTAAAATAAAAGAGCACAACGGAGTGTAGCGCAGAGGCAACGCGCATGGTTCGGGACCATGAAACCATGAGTTCAAATCTCATCACTCCGACCAATAAAAAAAGACATTTCAAGTTATGAGATGTCTTTTTTATTTTCATCATTTTCCTCTTCCACACTTTCATTTTCTGTAGAAGCGTCAACTATTTTTTCTTCATTGCTTTCAGTTTGATTATTTTCTTCTGTTTCTTCAGTTTTTTCTAATTTATCTTTTTTATTTGATTTTTTCTTGTTTTTATTTGATTTATTTTTAGATTTTCTTGAAATATGAAATATACTCAATATCTTCCCTAAAATCAAAATAATTCCATCGGCATGCTCCATTGAATATTTTTTCATAAGAGCTTTACCAGAAATAATCAAAGCAGCAATAACAGCAGAAACAAGAGAAGCAACAATAACTCCAACAAAGTCAGTCATATTTTTTGTGATAAGCGAACTTGCAACAACAGCACCAGCGGCACCACTCAAGATAGAACAAATATCTCCCAATATATCAGCAAAGATACTTGAAACTCTGTCAGCGTTCTTTTTAAGCATTATAGCTTCTTTTGAACCACGGACTTTTTTTGCAGCCATTGCTCTAAAGTTTTTGATATCACACGCCGTAACAGCAACACCAATCATATCAGTAATAATTGAGATAATCAAAAATACAATAATAACTGCAATCGCGATGAAAATGTTTGCACCATTAAGTGCGACTTCACTGAGCACACCAAATGCCATGGACAAAGTGATTGACAAAATAAATGCTATCAGTGGCCAATGAAAATATTTTTTGTATTTAGATTGATTTTTTTTGCCTCTTTTGGGGCCTTCCATTTTATATAACTCCTATAACTAAACTTAATTTATTGTTAAAAACAAATTAAGAAATATACCAAAAATAGAGCCCTTATTAGGCTCTATTGAAGACAGCAAAATTAGTAAACCTTGTGTCATAGGTTCGGTCGGATTTCCCATTCTCGCACTCAATGTCGCCATATGAGCAGTTTCCTTTTAAGCAAGACAATATCACCGAATCGCCACTCAGAACACACTATAATCCTATCTTTGCTTGCAAGATTGCAACAGTCTAGAAGTTTTCCTTGACAGCCAATCAACTATTCTCTTTTTTTGCAGGTACAGTTTCATAAGCCGCCATAACTTTGTGTTGGCCGACACAAAGAAATGTCTTAACGCTTAATTCCCATATACCCACTCAAAGCAGGCTACACTGCACACAGCTTTTACCGCAATACAGGTTCTTTCCCTAGAGAGTGAGATTCACCCTGTTAGGTCTCCGCGATAATTGGGTCGACAGTTATATGCCATTACAACCTGCCCAAAAATCTTAACTTCCAGCACCTGCCCCAGTTTGGGCAACCAAGGCATGCACCAGAAACTTCATCGATATGCCTCTCGACGCTATTACTTCGTCTTCCTAGTGATTTAACTGACTAGAATACTGCATCTTCAATATATATTATAACATATCCTTTCAAAAAAATCAATAGGTATATTGCTTTATTCGACATAATGAATATTTTTAGATTTTTTAATTATTAATTTTTATTAATTATAATAGAAACATAATAGCAGATCCAAACATTTACTATTAAAGAAATTAAAAAAAATAATCTCCAAAATGGAGATTACATTTTTTTGGCTCCTCAGGTAGGATTTGAACCTACGACCTTGCGGTTAACAGCCGCCTGCTCCACCGCTGAGCTACTGAGGAATATCAACGGTTACGAGACATATTTTATCAAATATGAATTATTATGTCAACATTTTTTATAAAAAAAATTAAGAAATTAAAAAATTTAATTTCTTATTTTGTCTTATTTTTGTCTGAATTTAATCTTTTTGTTTGCAACTCTTCATAAACAATTTGCAATTTTGCAGAAGCATCGGCATCATCTTTTTCAGCCTTTGCCACTTTTTCATCAATGATATCTCCAACCAATTTGTTTTCAATCATCAATTTTTTACCTTTATAGCCAGAGCCTATCTTTAATGCTTCTTTAACTTTATCTCCAAACCCTTCTCTCAAAAAGAATTCTTGTGGTATAGCATTCAAATAATTGATAAGTTTTTTCACAGAAGCAGGGGTTACTGTTTTTGAGCTTACATCTCTTCTTAAACTTTTCAACTCTTGACAAATTTTGTCTTCAAGTGCAGTTTTTGTGTAAATTTTCAAAGTTGTGTTGTCATCTTGTTCTATGTTGTAAAAATAAGTATATTTTGTAGTTGCACTCGTAACCAAAACTCTACGAAGCAAAAACAAAGAACTTGGCACAGGAACATTGTTTCTTGTCTCAAAAGGAACACTTCTATAATACCAATCCATGCTGTCAGTTCTAAACCATTCTCCATCTTTTATGTCATCAATAACTTCTTCAAGGTTGCAACACTTGATTTTGTTATAACAATGACCATCATAAATTTGTCTCATATTCATTCTCCAAGCAAATTATAACATCAAATATTTTTATTGTCAATAACAAAAAAAACGCACCGAAGTGCGTTTTTTTATACATTTTCTGCCAAAAACATATTTCTAAATTTTTCATTTTTGTTGAAAAGTTCTTCAAAAGTTCCTGTATCAATAATCTTTCCTTCGTCCAAAAAGAAGATTTTGTCAGCATCTCTGATTGTTGAAAGCCTGTGTGCAACAATAACAATTGTGCTTTTACCTTTCAATCCATCAATACTCTTTTTGATTTCCCCCCTGTGCGAAGTTGTCAAGCGAACTTGTGCTTTCATCAAAAATAATGATGTTAGAATTTCTCAACAATGCTCTAGCAATTGCCAAACGCTGTTTTTGCCCGCCAGACAATTTGATTCCACTTTCTCCAACTCTTGTATCAATACCTTTAGGCAAACTCTTTACAAATTCTTCAAGTGATGCTTTTTTGATTGCTTCCCAAATTTCTTCGTCTGTCGCATCCGCTTTTGACAAAAGTAGATTGTCTTTTATAGTCATATCAAATATGTATGGAAATTGATTAACCAAAGAAATTGTGCTTCTCAAAGTTTCTTTGTCAAGGTCTTTTATGTCAATTCCATCAATAAGCACTTCACCTGAATCAGCCTCATACATTTTGCTAATCAAATTTAAAATTGTTGATTTACCACTTCCACTCTTCCCAACAAATGCAACAGTTGTGTTTGGATGGATTTTAAATGATAAATTGTCAAAAATTTTGTTTTCCGATACAAGTTTTTTCTCTCGTTTTGCATTTTTCTTCTTTTTATTTTTCTTATTTGCATCTGCTGAAACATCAACATATTCATATTCCCTAAATGTAAAACCAACATTGCGAAACTCAATTTCTCCAGTCAAATTTTTTGCAGAAACCGTTCCAAAATGTTCTGTCACAAACTCATCTTCATCAAAAAGTGAAAACATTCTCTTATGACAAACCTTAATATTTACAAATGTATTTGCAAGATTTCCTGCGTTGTAAACTACATTCCATAACGAATTACGATTTGCATAAACAATCATAAATGATGCCAAAGTGAGCAAACCTTTATCCATCAAATAAACGCCAAGAAGAAGCACTGCAAATGAGCCTATTGAAATGATAAAATTTCTCGTTGACCAGAAGTTGCAATCGACAATATCCATTTTGTATCTTTTATTGCGGTAATCTTCATAATAAGATTTTGAAACTTCTGAAAGTTTTTCTTCCAAACCCAAAGATTTTATATCTTTTTCACTTCTTACAATCTCTGTGGTAAGAGAGTTTACTTTGTCATTTTTGAGTCTAACAGCCCATCTGTTTTTACGGCGAACTTTAACACGCTTATATTCGATAACTCCAGCTACAACGCCCAAAACAACAAGTGCTAAAGAGATCCAAGCATTCAATGTCGTTATGTAAACAAGCATAATAAAAGCCGTAATAATTGACATAATCATATCGACCAAGTTCGCCAAATTATCCACAATTTGAGCAGGATCTTCAACTATACGCTGAACAAAAGTCCCAGTGTCATGATCATTGTAAGTCTTTGAATTTAATTTAAATGCTTGTTTAGCAAGGTCCAAATTCAACAAAGACATGATTTTATTTGAATACTTAAAATAAACCAAATTGTTAAAATACCAACACAATCTTTGAACAATAGAAATTCCTATAATAATAAGCATATAAAGAATAGCTTTTTGAAACAAATTTTGTGTAATGATTTCAATGGTATTAGCCAAAATAATTGTTAAGAAAATATCACAAGCACAAGAAATTAAAGTCAAAAGTATGTAAACAGAAATAACGCCCTTAAATCTTTTTAAATACATACCAATGTTTGGTTTTGTCTTTTTTTCTTTTAAAATTTCTTCTTTCATACACTCCTCTTTGTGATGTTATACGAAAGTCCATTTTATCTTGTATATTCTAAAAGGTCAAACGCATAACTCACTATATAAATTAAAATTTTTAGACTTTATATATATCATTTTTTGTTTGACCTCCCTTATTTTTTATTTAAAGTCTGAAATTCGACCCAGATAATATAACATTAAAAAAACGCCTTGTCAATACAAAAAAAATAAAAAGTATTGATTTTTCAATACTTTTTACCTTTCCTATTTAGCTCTTTCTGGGCTATATCTGTTTTTAGTCTTATTATTCTTTTTCAATTTGGCGTCTATTTTTTTCGTGTCTGTTTTAAAAATTTTCTTTTTTTCTGCCAATGTTAATTTTGAATTTGAATAAAGCTCTTTAAAAAGATTTTTCTTATAATATTCTGAATATTTTTTGCAAAATTCTTTATTAAAAAGTGTAATAGGCATATGATCGATATACTCTTTATCTGAAGCCATGTATCTTGCAATAACATCATAAAATTTAGTTTTAGTATAATACTTTGCTTCTAAAAGATTTTCATCAATCTTTGCAATGGCGTATCCACCACCTGTAAAAAAGAAACAATCGTTTCCTTCTTTACCTAAAAACACTTCTATCCCAACATCACGAGACAAATCTCTCAAATAAGTCAATGTCCCTTGAAAATTCAAAGCACGTATTTCGTGGGTTTTATAATCATTTCTAGCTTTTTCTATAAATTCGTAATCTATCTTTAACATAATTTTATCCTTGCAATTATTATAATAGAAAACATTTAGCAAGTCAATAGGCAATTATGTTTTTTATGTCATCAAGTTTAATCTGTCCCTCTCTCAAAATCTGAACTTCGCCCTTTAGTAAGCTGACAACCGTTGATGAAATAGAAGAACTTGGCTCGTTTGAAGGGTAAATCTTATCGACAACATTATTATATCTTTCATAAATCTCTTCATAATTGTTTAAAGGCACTTTTTCAGATTCATTTACAGAAGTTGTAAGCATAGGACCATTTTCAAGCAAAATCTTTTGAGCAGTTTTTGAATTTGGAATTCTTACGCCAATTGTATCAAACCCAGTGACATTCTTTACTTCTTCCTTTGCTTTCAAAATGATTGTCAAAGCCCCTGGCATAAGTTTTTCTATAATCTTTTGTTCTTTCTCTCCAATGTAAGCAATGCTTTGAATTTGCTTTAAGTTTGCACAAAGACATGCAAGTGGTTTACTTCTTGGTCTATGTTTTATTTCATATATCTTATCAATATTCTTTTTGTCAAAAATTCCACATCCAATGCCATAGACAGTATCAGTAGGGAAAATCAATAATTTATTCATTTGTTATTTCCTCTTACTCTAATATTATAGCACTATAAATTGTAAATTAAAAACAAAAAAGCACCCTCATGCGGATGCTTTAATGATTAACCGGCAGTGTTCTATCTTTCCGGGCCGTCACCAGCCAAGTATTTTCGACGATGAGAAGCTTAACTTCTGTGTTCGGGATGAGAACAGGTGGACCTTCTCTCTATCGCCACCGGCTATGGTATAATAACATTTTACTTTTAAAAAGTCAATGATATTATCAAATTATTTTGAATATTGTCTAAATATAAAAAAGGAGGATAGGATAGTGACAATATTCAAACAGAGATTCAAGTTCTCTGACAACTACACACTTAGAAGGAAGCAAAAATGGAAATTTAAGCAATTTGATTTTTCAAATTAGCATGGCTTAAAATTTCACTTAAATCCGTGATTAAGCCCTCGACCTATTAGTATCGCTCAGCTACACACATTGCTATGCTTACACATGCGACCTATCAACCTTGTGGTCTGCAAGGGGTCTTACTAACTTATGTTATGGGATATCTAATCTTGAGGCAAGTTTCACGCTTAGATGCTTTCAGCGTTTATCTCAACCGCACATAGCTACCCAGCTGTGCCACTGGCGTGACAACTGGTGCACCATCGGTGCGTTCACTCCGGTCCTCTCGTACTAGGAGCAACCCCTCTCAAATATCCTACGCCCACGATAGATAGGGACCGAACTGTCTCACGACGTTCTGAACCCAGCTCGCGTGCCACTTTAA